>Ga0255102_1000070_pt1 | contig 29506 bp, 25 predicted proteins | sample Law_Cont_RepA_0h_FD_188448 | JGI IMG/M metagenome (GOLD analysis project Ga0255102, IMG submission 188448) | Freshwater microbial communities from St. Lawrence River, New York, United States - Law_Cont_RepA_0h | ecosystem: Environmental > Aquatic > Freshwater > River | place: USA: New York... | reverse complement strand
AATCAAATTGATGCCGTTCTTGGAAATCCAAAACTAGCAAAGTTCCTAGTAGATAATTTAAAAGATGCTAGTTTATACTCTAAGGCTGTTGCAGATTATATTAATAGTATTGAAGCAAGAAAGATTGTTGATATTCAGGTTGCAATTAATAAGGGAGACTTAGAATTAGCATCTCAAAATGGAAGACAACTTGTTGATGAACTGTTTGCAGCACAAGAAGGATTAATACTTATTGGTTCTGACGCTAAACAAATTAAGGCAAATGAAAAAGAGATTTCAGACAAACAACTTCTTATTGCTGGTTTCCAGAGAGATATTGAAAAACTTAATGATCAAATAGAAGATGGACAAAGAAAAATTGAAATGGCGTATACAAGACCCATTGAAGAATTAGGTGAAGAAATAAATGATTTAAGTCGTGACCTAGAAGTTAATCCTTTATTTGGGGACCGTGCCATTAAAGATATTCAAGATAGAAACAGCATTCTTTCAAATGATCTAGACATTATAAACCATGCAGCAGATGAAGTAAACAAAAGATATGATGAGCAGGCAGAGGCCCTTTCAGAGATTCAAAAAATTAATGAAAATATTGTAGAGCAACAAGGCAATCAACTTGATTTAGCAGATGCTCTTTCAAGAGGAGATATTTCTGCAGCAGCCGAGGCTGTACAGGCAATGCGAGAAGCAAGTGCATCACAATTTGCATCAGATCAATCAGATGCTTTAGAGCAAGCAAGACAAAATGAACTAAGAGGTCTTGTAGGTCCAAAGAGTGGATTAACATCGGAACAAATAAGTGAAGAGCAATATCAAAATGCACAAAAAATTTATGAGATGGAAAATAATCCAACCAGACTTTCGATATTAGATATGATTATTAGCAAACAAGATCAGATATATGATAAAGAAGAAAGTCGTGAGTTGGCACTTCGTGCTATAAGAAAACTTGAAGACGCAATCTATAAGATTGAAGAAGAATCTATTGAACCACTTCAAGAAAGAATAGACAAACTTATTTATGAAAATTCAGTTATACAAGATAGAATTAATAAAGAAATAGCAGAACTTACAGTTCTTGGTGATACAAGAGATACATGGGGAGATATTAATGCAAAACTAGATGCAGCAGCAGTAGCATTTAAGGCTCTAAATGGTTCAAAAGATCTTGCAGGTTTGCTTGCATCGGCACGAGAATTAGATAGCACTTGGGCAAATATACTTAAAACATTAGCCCTGTATTCAGGTGCAGCACCAGTAACTGGATCAGTTCAAGATGCAATAAATGCAATTGGTGGTGTAGGAGCAAATGCATATGTACCACCAGTAACCACTGCAGAAGATATTGCAGCAGCAGCAGAATTTGATAGAGTGGTTGCAGAATTAGATAAGGCACAAGCATACAGTGATTGGATTGCAAAGAATGGAAGGTCTGAAGAGCAATTTAAATTAGCAGCAGCAAGACTTGCTGCAGCACAGGCTGCATACGATGCAACAATTCCTAAGTATGATCCAAACAATACTGGCGGAGGAGGAGGAATAAATTCCTTCCAATACCTTGCTACTGGAGGAAAGGTTAAACCAGAATATTTTGAAACAGGAAAACTTGCTCGTGGTACAGACACAGTTCCTGCAATGCTAACTCCTGGAGAGTTTGTAGTTAAAAAATCTGCGGTAAAGAAGTATGGATCAAAATTCTTTAAAAACCTCAACGACAAGAAGTATCCAAAAAAGACTGCATCTATAACTCCAAAAGAAGTACTTGACATAATTAGCAGAATTGGTCCTTCATTAAATATTAAACCAAATTCTGCCTATGATGCTAATAACCAACCTACTGGAAGCCCATATGGAAAATACTGGGGAGAGTTAGAAAGATTAGTTCAAGGATCTCCATTAGGATTTGATAGCAAGGGCGCTCCAATATTTAATACCACAGGAAAAGATCCATGGGGTGGAACTGAGCCTGGACCTAAGTTTACTGGGCATGTAGCAGACTTTTCTGACTACTGGCATCAATTAGCAGAGCAACCTAAAAAACCTCCAGCAGGAATGAGTGTTGATAAGACTCCAGAGCGTTATGTAGGATCAGGTGCATCAATGGGTGGTATGGGTAGTGGAGTATACAGTGGCCGTGGCCTAGAGACGTTTTCTAGAGGTGGAATGGTTAATCCATTAATGATGCATGAGGGCGGATCTGTAGGCGATCCAGTTTATCACAGTCGCAACTTTCCAAAAGGACATGTCCATAATCCAAATGGCACAACAAGTCTTAACGGCAAACTACTAAACAGAGACGGAAATCCTGCAGGTCTCCGTGAAATGTTTAAAAAAGAAAATTGGGAACAAACCGCTAACTTCTTTGGACTACCATCAATTGGAAAAACTGGCTACGATTTGTTTAAGTATGGCGGTATACCAGGAATGATTCAGGCTAAAATTGATGATAAAGAAATGAGATCTACTGGCAAGGATAATTTAATTGCTGGACTATCTGTTATTCCTATTCCTATTATGAAACTATTAAAGCCATTAGCAAAATTTGCCAGCAAGGTAGTTCCTCAAGGTGTAAAAAACTTTATTTCAGACCCTGTTAATGGCTTGGGTATTGACATGTTTAGTAAACTATCAACCAAGTTAAATCCACCTAAAGCAACTCCAGCCCCAAGTTTGTTAGAAGAAGGATTAACCCCTACAACAAACCCACTACCTAAAAATGAATTTGATTGGGATAATTACATTTCAGAACCTCACGTTGCAACAAAGACTGAAAAGGTTCTTTCTTCTCTTGCAAATACAGGAAAATTAGGATTAGAACTATCTGACATAATTTATAAAACAGGGTATGGGGCAAGAGATTTTGCTAAGGGTGCCAAAAGACCAATAAGTGCAGCATGGGATCATCTTGACCCAAGTAAACGATCAACATATCCACCAATTGCAGCATTTGGATCAGCACTTACAGCACCACTTGCAAAACCTGTTGCTAAACTAGGAAAAGAGTTTAACCCTTACGCAGTCAAACACTCAGATACAAACTATGATGATCTGTCATATATCCAGAAATCTATGATTCCAAAAGGTGGAAGTAGATGGGAGGCCTCATACGACACCATGTTTAAAAATATTAAATCTGATGTTATGACTCCAATTAAAGACAAGTTAACTGGTTATAAAGATTCAGTAAAGTCAAAAGTAGATCAGAAATTTGGAGATACAGGTTTTCTATGGAACTTGAAACGTTCAAAAGAAACTGGCCTTACACCTGAAAGAAAAGAATACTACCAGAGGCAGGCACTTATAGAATCAGTTCCAGGACCATTAGGGGCGTTACTCCAAATGAAGTTGGGTGTTCATAGATCAACAAAAGAAATTCTGGATTTCCCATCTCCCTTAGAAAGAGAATTAACGGCAAGGGTTGATCCATATTCAAGACCAATGGCAGCACACGGTCCAGGACTTTATAGTTCAACTAGCGCTGAAACATCAAAGAATTTTACTAATTTTGGGTATTTTGAATATGGGGTATCACTAACACCAAAGGCAATTCTTAAAGTATTAGCAGGCAAAGGTATTATGTCCGTAAGGCAAGAGAAAAAGTTTGCACTAAATTACCAGAAAAAACATGGCTTGAAGTATACACCAGTAATTGATAGTATGAATTCTGACATAACAGATCCATTCATGCAGGCAATTCTTAAGGCTGGTTATATTGGGTACAGACCTGGAATTGAGTTTACAAATTGGGGAGTAGGAAACGTCCCTGGAATGAATCTAAAACTTCTATCAATGAAAGAGGACACCTTTATTAGAAAGATTGGTGATGAGTATGTTACATTGCCAGCATCAGCGATTACTAATCCTGCTAAACCAACCTTAAACTCAGTCTCAAAAATTGGCAATAGCCCCGCCTCTGTTGCAACACTTGCTGGAACTGCTCTTGGGGCTGCTGGATTAACAGGTCTTTCTTTATATAATGCATTAAATGCTAACGCAGATACCTCTGTTTTAGAAGATGCTGTTTCAAATAAGTTTTCTGGAAAAAGTGGTGGTTTAGGCTCAAGACTTGCAATGCAGGCCTTTGCATCAGGGGGACTTGCAAGAGGTACAGACATAGTACCAGCAATGTTAACTCCAGGAGAATTTGTTATGAGTAGATATGCTGTTCAGTCCCATGGAGCAGATGCAATGAAGGCAATAAATAATGGCTCAACTGTAGGAGACTCAGTGTATAATTATAGTATCAATGTAAATGTTAAATCTGATTCCAACCCAGATGAAATTGCAAGAGCAGTAATGACTCAAATAAAGAGCGTTGATTCACAAAAAATTAGAGGAGTTAGAATTTAATGACAAATAATCTATATATGTCTGGTCGCAAGAAATATCAAAGACCACAGGCAATGCTCTTTGCAGATAACCAGGGGACAAAGATTGATGGATTCCATATCCCATCAGGAGACGAGATAGGGTCATTAGAAGCCTCTGCAGACGGATCTGGGGAGTTTCTAATACTCTCTGATGATAACAGGTCCCCAATAGCCTTTAGTACAACCAGACTAGAAAAAAGAGAGAGAATGATTAATGGCCGTATGAGGTCATATCACATTGCAGATAAACTCCAGATCACAGTATCCTGGGACATGCTTCCATCCAGAGCCCATGACACATATGCTAAGTTTAGTTCTGAAGGAAATGCTGACCTTGTAAAAACGGTATCAAGAACAAACCCCCTAGAATTTACAACAGATGGAGGCGCAGGAGGAGTAGAAATTCTTGACTGGTATAACAACCATAAAGGATCATTCTGGGTCTACCTTGCCTATGATAAATACACAAACTTTGAGAATGTAACTGGAACTGCAATAGATGAAAGATTTAATAATATAAACAAGTATAACGAAGTAGTAGAAGTATTCTTCTCAGACTTTAGTTATTCAGTTGTAAAAAGAAGTGGGTTAAACTTTGATTTTTGGAACGTGTCGCTAACGCTGGAAGAGGCATAATGTTTCAAGACAAAGATTTATTAAACCACATAGAGACAAGTTCATCGATTGAAACAAAGTCTTCAGTTGTACTTGAGTGGAATATGAACGTTGCTACAAATATTTTAAAAATTGGAAACTATAGGTATCGTCCTAATCAAGCAACATCTCCTTACAGAACAATCCCAAACACCTTTGACCCCAAAGATTCTGGAAACTATTATACTGGAGGAACTGATGCAGATGTAGTTATAGATGGAGGGTTTGATGATGACGGAACTCCAACACTTCTTTCTACCAATAAAGAAAAACTTAAGATGCTGTATTCATTGGAAGACTGCCTAAAACCTTTTAGACCAAGATCTGGAATCAACAAAGCAAGTTTTGTTCAAGGAAAGTTTTTACATAGTCCAAACATTAATATGGCAAAAAGACCAAGATACTATATGCCAGATAAAAAAGATCCATTCAAATACTGGACTTCTTTTAGAACAGAGGCTGGTTTAGAATATGGAATTGCAAACAAAACTGCAAATGGAAAGCATGAAATTGAAGACGCAGCCCCTTTTGTTGTTTATAAGGATAAGGTTCCAGCAAATAGGCTTGTTGTAAAGATGCAGACCAGCGTAGGAACTTTTAGTTCTGGCTCATTTTTAGATCCACACTTTGGAGAAACAAATCAAACAACTCCAGAAAACTGGAAGATCCAGGTATTAAAAAATAATAGTTGGGTTGATACAATATCTTTTTCAAGCCAGGATAGAAGAAAAGACAATACAAGTATTATTGGTCCAGACGGCTATGTCGAGTTATCGTATGGGTTAATTATTCCAAAGGTATACTCAGATATTTTTAACGACCTTGGAGAGTTGCCATCTGCAACTTTAATTCCTGAATCTGAAAATAAAAATGGTGACGCTTTTTTAATTATTGAAAACTCTGGAGATATTGGTATGTACCACATCTGGTATGAAAATCAATGGAAAACTTTTACTCCAGCCTACGGATGGAAACTCCAAGATTCAGAAGTAAACAGTTTTACAAATTTTGTTACTGATTTAACCGATCCAAAATCCTATATGTTTAATGGTTCAGTAAAATATAAAGAGTTTGAATATGTCTCTGGTATAAGAATTGTAGTTGACACGATGAAGAAGTTTGATTCTTCTTTTGATTTGATAGAGTTTTCTCCACGACTTACAGCAGATCTATCCGACAGGGTCCAGTCATTTTCTGTAAACAAGAGTGCTTCAGATCTTGGTGTTAGTGGCATGCCAGTCGGACAACTTCTTGCATCTACAGGAAGCGTAGACTTTTTTGATTTTGACGACTCCTTTAATTCATTAAACACAAACAGCATAATTTCTGAATATACTTTAAACAATGTTAAGGTAAATATATATGAAATACTTTCAGACGCTTTAGGGATAAAGCATTATGTGCCCATTAAAACCCTCTACTCTGATGGGTCTCCTAAAATAGATAATCAGTCTAAAGTTGTTTCTTTATCCTTAAGAGATTTATATTCTTATTTTGAATCTCAAACAGCACCAGAACTTTTGCTAAGCAATACATCCTTAAGCGTTGCTGTTTCTATTTTGTTAGACTCAATTGGTTTTTCTAATTATGTTTTTAAGAGAGTCGATGGGGAATCAGAAATGGTTATTCCATATTTTTTTGTTCCTCCAGAAAAGAGTGTTGCTGAAATACTAGAAGACTTAGCCTTGTCAACACAAACGGCAATGTTCTTTGATGAAGACAATAATTTTGTAATGATGAGCAAAGAATATATCATGCCAACAGAAACTCAAAGACCCACAGATCTAACGTTTTATGGTTCTTCAGATTCTGAATATGTCGGGGTAGTTAAAAATAAAAACACAAAAGATAAACTATCAAACATCATAGAGATTAGTGAGCAAGACAACAAGGTATACAATGATGGAAAGATATCTTATACAACAAGAGGCATACAAAGAAGCGTTGGAACTTACAGAGAGGCAAGCCTACTTGACAATGAAAAGTTTTGGGTATACAAACCAGTTCCTATTTGGGAAGTATCAGGAACAGAAAATACAAAATCAATTAACTCAGAAGTAAACAATATGTCAAGTTATGCACTTTCTGCCATTCCTTTAAATTCAGATTTGACTGCTACTTTGCCAAGCGTTGTTGGTGGTAGAGTGGTTAATAATACAATAGATTTTGGAGAGGCAGTTTACTGGGTAACAAGATACAATGGATACTTTTACTCTAATGGAGAAATTATAAGGTATGATGCTGTTCAGTATAACGTAGCAGGGGATACCGATGTTTGGATAAATAGCGTTCAAGAATATGACAAGTATTTTTCATCGCTACCATTTAATGGAAAGATCTACCCGACTGGCCTAGTAAGAATATACTCTGAGCCAAACTATGAAGATGTGGGAACTCTTAGTAGATTAAAAAATGGAGCGGTAGCAAAACATGGTAGAGGTCAGTTTGGAACAACAGTTGTTAGCCACTCATCAGGGTTAGATTCTTATTGGTCAAGTAATGATAACGTTCGTGGATGCAATATGCAATCTAAGTATTTGTTTAAAAAAGATCAGACATTGCCAACAACAGCCGTTGGACCCGCTGGAATTAAGATGCTTGATGAAACATTGTCAAATACCTTTGCTCAAAAAGCATCACGAAATGGAGTTATTAAAAACACGCTATCGTCAAAATATGTTTTAGAGTCTAGCCTTCAGTCGATGTCATCTACTAGCCCTGGAACAGTCCAATCTTCGGCATTAGTTATGAATGGTCCAGGCTTTAAATCAACAGATCCATCAGCAGATTTTATTTCATATGTATATAAACCACTATTAAATAATTTTAAACATTTTGGAACAAGAATTAGAATTGTAGGCAAAATTGAAAATGATCCTAATCGTGGACAAACCGCTATTGGGGCAACAGATCTTTTTATTGTTCCAGGAACAACTGCAGATAAAGATATAAAAGTATCTGGTGGTTCTGGTGGTCTTGGAGTTATGGTCAACCCAGCAACAAATAATGGATACTATTTTGAGATAATTGCTTTAGGAGCAACAAGTTTAAATTCTAAAGAAAGAGAAAATATTAACAACGTTATTTTTTACAAAATAGAGCAAGGCACCAACGAAAGTGCAGTACCAATTGTATTGTTCCAGGGACTCGCAAATATATTTGTAGATGACGGAAAGTTTACAGGGCAGTACAGAATGGCAGCAGAAAAAGATCCAACTGTATATGATCTATCTGTAGAGTATCAAGATGTCGGGGCAAGAAGAAAATTCTTTTTATATATAAATAATAATATAGTTGCTACAGTTTTTGATGAAAAACCACTTCCAGTATACAATAACATGGCACTTTTTGTAAGAGGGTCTTCCAGGGTTATGTTTGAAAATATTTATGCTTTAGCAAATAACTATTCAGAAAATACTTCATTTCAGTTAAACACGCCAATATCAAGTGCTTTTGGCGATTCTACAATAAGCGCAAATGACTCATTAAGGAAATATGCAATGAGTGGAGCAGTTCAGTCATCATACTTATCAGGAATTAGTTCGTCAGATCCCAAAAAGTTTAGCCTATACTTTGATGAATTTGGAACAATCATGCGCGAGGCTGCCTCCTTTAATTTTAAATATGAGACTTCTTACCCAGCATTATATGCTCAGATTAGTCCAACATTTAATGATATAAAAGGATATGTTGTTTCTGGATTTAGAGGAGGGTCCTACGGTGCAGAATTCCTAATATTTAATGCTACGGATAGAATACTTAATCTTGATGCAACTAGCGGAAACTATTTAAGAATTAATGGTGTAACATTTACTGAACAAACTCAAACCACATTCAGCGTTGATGATTATTTTTCAAAGAATAGTAATCTTTCAGATCCTCAGTTTGAAAATGATGGCTTAATAACATCTGTAAATAAGACAACAAGAAATTACCAAGATATAAAAACAAGTAGAATGCTTTATGGTAAAAAAGATTTTTCATTAGATGTTCCATATATACAATCGCAATACGATGCTGAGAATTTAATGTCTTGGCTAGTACAAAAAATTACAAAACCAAGAAAATCTTTGGGCCTAAAGATATTTGCAAACCCTATGATTCAATTAGGGGATATAGTTTCTATTGATTATGTTGAAAACAACCTTAACAAGGTTGCTCTTAAAGATTCTAGGTTCATTGTATACAATATAGAGTATTCTAAAAGTATTGATGGACCAGAGATGTCTGTTTTTTTAAGTGAGGTACTATAATGGCAGTTAATTCAGAAGCAAATCAAGCCACCGCAACAGATAAAACTAAAGCAAAAGATGCAATAAAAATTGCAAGCCCAGCACTTTTAGCATTAACTAACCCTCCTTTAGACCCTGCATCAGCACAGGACATAATGTTAGAGGTTCTTTTTGAAGACATTGGTGGTCACGAACTAATAAATATATCAAGATCTGATGCCATAAATGGCCAAGACATAGCCTATAGTATTATTAAAAATCTAAAAAATGTGCTGACTGATTATAACTCTAATAATATTATTAGACTTCAGGGTGCAGCAGACACATATTTTAAAAATTTTTCAATAAGTATTGAAAAAAAATTGCCAGAAAAGGGAACGGGACCTAATGAAGAAACCGTATATATTGAGGCATCAACAGGAAACCTTATTGTAAATATAATAAACCTTGAAACCGATGAACGGGTTGAGATAGAAATACTTAGCCAGGAGGAGACTTTTGATGATACAATTGTTCTTAGTGAGGTTTAAAAATGATAACTAATACAGGTCAAGCAATTTTAGCAAAGTATCTTGTGGGTCAAGCACCCGCCTATGCTTCTTATATTGCCATTGGTTGTGGAGCAAAACCAGTTTCAAAATTAGAGTTTTCGGTAACAAAAAAGTTAGCATCTACAACAAAGGCAACATTAACTGTACCATCTCATAAATTTATAGTTGGCTCAAGAGTCTATGTATCTGGGGTAGACATAAGACTAAATGGATCTCATAGCGTAACAGAAATTACAACCAATACTGTTTCATTCGCCTATACAGGGGTTGCTATTGCAGAAGAAAATTTAAGTCCTAACGGGAGCATGTCCTACAGTTTTGACAATAAAGAAAGATTAGATTTTGAAATGTTTCGTGTACCAATAACCTCAAGAGGGTATGTAAATGAAAACAATATTAATAAAATTGTTTTTACAGCAGAATTACCAACTTTAGAAAGATATGAAATAACCGAAGTAGGGGTTTACTCAGCAGGTTCAAACCCTTCTGCAGGATCAAATGATAGCAAAACAATCTTTTCTTTTAGTTCTGAAGAAAACTGGCAGTACCATGGAGCAGGTCAACCAGCATCCATCCCCTCTGATTACAAAGATATAAACTCAGGAAATAACGTTATAAATAAAACAGAAATTGCTTTTCAAACAAATGCAGACAACCCAATCTTTACTACTTCAAAGCGTGAGACAAGGGGAGAAAGATGTAGATTTTTAAATAACATGTTGGCTATACGTGGAGACATGTCAACCATCAATGTACTATCTAACGGAAAACTACAGATTGCTTCAGGTGACCATATACATTTAACTGGAGCGTCACTAGATTTTGACAACGCATCACCACAAGATGATATACGTTTGGCATTTTCTTTAATAAATAAAGATGGCCAGTCTGATCTCCAGCCAGATGAAGTAAGAATAATGTTAGAGTTTGCTCAAGGAGATGTTCATAATACTAGCCAGTATGCAAGATTTGAAACAGTTATAAAAGATTCTGATTTAGATGTAGACTTTGCTACAGGAAGATATTTTGTATCTGTTAAAAAGTTTGAAGAGTTGACTAAGAGTGCTGGGTTTACCTGGAACGTTGTCGATGTAGTAAAATTTTATGTATCAGTAATAAAAGATGGAGCAGTCTCTGACGACTACTATGTCTGTCTTGATGCATTAAGACTAGAGAATACTACATCTTTAAATCCGCTATATGGCTTAACTGGCTATTCAATTATAAAAAATACAGGATCAAAACCAATTTCAAAACTTCCAAACACTACAAACCACATTGAGTTTAGATTTGGGCTGGATGTTATCTAATGGCTGACCAAGCAATAAAAAAGGCTACAGTTCCAAAAGCAGACCTTCCTGCCTTTAATGGTAAAACAAACAAATATTCTGTACGATACAGGATTGTTTCTGACGATAAAAACAGATACTCTCAGTGGTCACCGTACTACTATTTGCCTGTGCCTTCTAGAAATGTTCTAAGTAAGCAAGTTCAATGCTCAGTAACCCTTGTTTCAAATGCCATTAATATGGTTTGGAGTCATCCAACTTCCGAGGTGTTTCAGCAGTATGACATATACATAAGAACAAACCTAACCTTTGATCCAACACTTATAAATGATCCATATAACGGTTTTTCATATGTTTCTAGTTCTTCATCAACTCAATTTTCTACTTTAGCCCCTGCTGGTATATCTTGGTATCAGGTTGCCGTTCAGATTCCTACTTATCCTAAAAAGTATTTTATAGATGCTGCAATTTTTACCTCAACACAGAAAGCCGTTTAGTGGTATAATTGATATATTATGGCAATAATTCCCTTACCTGAGCGTGGACAACCACTAGATGTAACATATATCTCTAGATTGGCACAAGCAGTAAACGAAGTTTCAAAAGAAACACAGTTGTCAAGATACAATTATGTATCTATTGCCACAAAAGACGCTGGCCCACAAAATAAAAAAGTAACAGATGTTAGAATTATAACCAAAATTGAAAAAATTACAACTTCTGGTCAAAATGTTCTAACTGATCAACAAATTAAGATTACTTCAACTTTTGCTAATGAATTTAAATTTGCTCCAATCGTAACTGCTACAGTGGTAAATGCAGGAGCAACAGATGCTGGTAATAAGGTTTCTTTAGTTTTAGGGGAACCAACAACTTCTGGAGTAGATATATTTGTAAAATTTAATGCTTCTGGTCCAGTAACAATAAACGTTAACCTTATTATTATTGGTGTACCTAATTAATGCTAAAGTGTAAGAAATGTAGCGGAAGAATGTTTTTAGATAGACAGTACAGCACAGTTGGTCACCTTGAAACTTATTGTATTTCCTGTGGATCAAGAAATTTTTACAACCAACCAGAAAATTCTGCGGAGGGATCATGGCTACTAAAAAAGGAAGTATTGAGAGCGAAGGCTACAATGTCCTCCCTGTAATACCAGGGAATAAAAAAGTTTGGTTTTTAAATGGTGACCTTGTTAGAGTGCATCATTTAAATAAATCTAATGGTATTATGTCTGTTTATAATATTACAAAAGATCAAATTGAAAGTTGTTTAGTTTCTGATTTTAAAAAGAAAAGAGAGCGAGCATACACCGTTAGGGAGACTGCTGATTTAGTTAATCGTCATAAAAAATACATGCCATCACTAATGAAACGAGGAGTCATTCCATTTCCAACGGGATCTCAAAAAGGTGGAGCAAGAGGATTCCAAGTAAGATCATATTACTCAGAATCACAAGTAAAAGACATACGTGATATACTTGCTACATACCATATTGGTAGGCCAAGAAAAGATAAACTAATTACTAATGATATTACGCCCAGTAAGCAAGAGTTGACACGAAGAATGGGCGATGGTATACTTACATATAGAAGGACAGAAGACGGACAGTTTGTTCCAATTTGGAGCGAGTCTATTTAACGAAGGGTATGAAATGGAAAACGAAGACACAAAGGTATCCGTTACACTTGGATACACACTTAACCTTGGAAACTTTCAATCGCTAAGACTTGATCTTGGAGTTGTTGATTCAAGACGTAATGGAGAGAGTCCAGATCAGGCTTTTGAACGTGTTTATAAATTTGTTGAAGACAAGTTAACTGAAAAGATTAATGAAGCAAAGGCAGAGATTAACGAATAATGGCAGAACGCAAAGACCGCATGGCTTTGCTTTCAAGATACAGCAAGTATCATACCGCAAGGTACGAATCAAAGCCATCTCTTAATCTAAACGTAGAACAGTGGGCTTCAGATGCCTTAGTTGAATCCTATGGGATTTCAGGATGTTACGATATACTTGAGTATTACTTTAAAGTTGCAGAGAATCCTTCTTGGAATTACTTTGCATATAACGCAGAAAAGATTTTGCAAGCACAAAAAGATAAAAGTAGAGACGACAACGAGAGAGCAGAGCGTAGAAGAATGGCAAAGGAGTGGCTAAGTGAATAACACAGAGTCCAAACTAATTACTGCAGTTCTTCAAGACAAGCAGATCCATGTTCTATTGCAAGCAAATGTAGACAACCTTCTTAGAACTCATGGAGATATCTGGAACTTTATCAGGCTATACTTTGAGAACAATAAATCACTTCCGCCAACAGAACTTGTTACAGAAAAGTTTAGAGACTTTGCTCCCATCGCAAATGTAGGAGCAACAAAGCACCACCTTGAAGAGTTGCAGGGCGAGTACCTAAATGATAGCCTTAAAGATATATTAAGATCAGCAGCAGGCAATGTTCAAAACAATCAAGGGACTGTTGCACTAAATGATTTAATTACACAGACCTCTGAGTTGAAAAAAAACACTGCAGCAATTCGTGACATTGATGTAACAGATCTTGATTCAGCCGTTGCTTACTTTGAAAACTTAAAGGTTCAACAAGCAGCAGGCCATGTTGGAATTAAAACCAACCTTCCAGGATTTGATAACTACCTACCTTCTGGAATTATGCCAGGGCAGTTAGGAGTCTTCTTAGCATACCCAGGTATAGGAAAGTCGTGGATGGCTCTATACTTTGCTGTACAGGCCTGGAAGCAGGGTAGAACACCCCTTGTAATCTCCCTTGAGATGTCAGAAGTAGAAGTTCGTAACCGTGTATTTACTATTATGGGTGAGGGTCTTTGGTCCCACAGAAAGTTAAGTAATGGAGAAGTAGAATTAGATACCCTTAAGGCTTGGCATGCTAAGCACCTACAAGGTAAGCCAGAGTTCCACATCATCTCAAATGATCAGGGTGGAGAAATTAATCCTTCAGTCCTTCGTGGAAAGATTGATCAGTACAAACCAGACTTTGTAATCGTTGACTATCTTCAGTTGATGGCTCCTAATCAGAAGTCAGATAATGAAACGGTACGAATGAAGAACCTTTCAAGAGAACTTAAACTAATGGCTATTGGTGAAGAGGTTCCTATTATTGCTATCTCATCTGCTACCCCAGATGATGTAAATGATCTTAGTGGCGTTCCCACTCTTGGTCAAACTGCTTGGTCAAGACAGATTGCCTACGATGCAGACTGGGTTATTGCTCTTGGTAGAGCATCAAATAGTGATATCATTGAATGCGCTTTTAGAAAGAACCGTAACGGCTTCATGGGAGATTTCCTTGTGCAGGTTGATTTTGACAAGGGATACTATAGATATAAAGATTATGAAGATAAGTAGTTATAATATGGTATGCAGCATGAGAATATTCCTCCTACCTTCTATCACCATAGGCCTATCAAAAAGTTCTATCTTGACGGGGTTATCCACGATGAGTCAGCGCTTGGTAGGCTAAAGGATGAATATATCAGGCTATTGGATTCAGAGATGCGACTCTCAGGATATGTGCCACGGCTTGACATAACTCCAGATTTTACGCTAGACTATAACCACAAGAAAAAATATTTTGAATTTCAGTTAACAGTACACGGGACATATACGGGAAGAAGACAAAGCGAATGGATAGCAGGAATAGACGTAAGCACACCAATCTTTATACAAAAGAGCAAATCAAAAGAGTTCTCACAGGAACAGGTGTAACGATTGAGTCTGAGGTTGACTCAGACTATATTATTTTTTGTCCATACCACAATAACAACAGAACCCCAGCAGGAGAAATAGATAAGTCAGACGGTACCTTCTTTTGCTTTGCTTGTCATCATGTTACTGGATTAACAGAGTTTGTTATGCACATGTCTAATAGAACATACTTTGAGGCTGCAAGGTTTATTAAGAGTAAAGAAACAGAGACAAGCATAGAGCAAGATATCGACAGAGCACTTTATAAAAAACCAGAGTTTACTTTATTTGACGAGGTTGTTCTTAAAAGATTGCATAACGAATTACTTTCTTCAAACAGGGCAAAAGATTATTTTAACTACAGAAAAATTAGTAAAGACTCAGCATCAAAATTTTCTTTAGGCTATTCAGTAAAACAAGATATGGTAACTGTTCCAGTGCACAGTCCAGACGGAATACCAATTGGGTTTGTTGGAAGATCTATTGAGGGCAAAGAGTTTAAGAATACTCCAGGGCTACCAAAGTCTAAGACATTGTTTAATCTACACAGAGTAAAGAGTTCTGGTAAAGTGTATATAGTAGAATCATCATTTGATGCCATTAGGCTTGACCAGTGTGGCTTTCCAGCAGTGGCAACACTAGGATCCAATGTATCAAACATACAGATAGAATTGCTTCAGAAGTACTTTAATGATATAATTGTCATTGCGGATAACGATGAAGCAGGTGGAAATATGAGAACTAAGATAGTTGAGAAACTGGGTTCTCGTGTATCCGTAATAAAACTAAATAAAGAATATAAAGATATAGGCGACATGGACGATAAGTCAATTCAAGAACTAAGTTTCCAGTTTGACAAATCAATACAGTCTATGCTAAACTAACATAACACAGAAAAGAGAAAACACATGGCAATACTAAGAGGAATAAAAGAGATGGGTCCAGTACTAGATGGCCCAAAGGGTGGCGACGGCCCAAAGGTTAAGTGGCTAAAACTTGCAGACGGTCAGTCTGTAAAGATTAGATTCTTAGAAGAACTAGATGAGGACTCAGCAAACTACAGTCCTGATCGTGGTCTAGCAATTGTTGTATCAGAACACACAAACCCAAAGGACTACAAGCGCAAGGCTGTAGACACAATGGATACAGAAGGTCGTGACTGGGCAGAAGAGATGCACCGTAAAGATCCAAAGGCTGGCTGGAGAGCACGTCTTCGTTTCTACTGCAACGTTGTTGTAGATGACGGCATTGAAGCACCTTATGTTGCAATCTGGTCAATGGGTATCAGCAAGCAATCATCATTCAACACAATTCGTGAGTATGCTCTTGAGACAGGAAGCATTTCAAACGTACAGTGGAAGTTAAAGCGTAATGGTCAGGGAACTGAAACCAACTACACACTAATTCCATCAGCACCAGATAAGGAACCATTTAATTGGGGAGACATCAAGCCTTATCCACTAGAATCTGCACTACGCAAGATTCCATATGCAGAACAAGAAGCGTTCTACTTGGGCTTTGACGGCCCATCTGCCACTTCAGCAACTAACGCTGATTGGTAATATGAACTACGTCGGCTTACATGTCCATACCCATTTTAGTTTATTTGATGGGATTGCTACTCCAGAAGAATACGTTGACCGTGCAGTTGAGTTAGGGATGCCAGCAATTGCCATCACTGACCACGGGACTTTATCTGGGCATAGGGAACTGCACCGTATTGCAAAAGCAAATGGCATTAAGCCAATTCTAGGTCTAGAAGGATACATGTGTGCAGACATATCTGATACAAGAGATAAGTCTGAAAGAGAAGGTCAACAAGATCTTGTCTACAACCACATTATCCTTCTAGCCAAGAATCAAATTGGTTTAGAAAACTTAAACAAGATTAGTGAACTATCTTGGACAGATGGTTTCTTTAAGAAGCCACGCTTTGACTTTACTATTTTAGAAAAGTATAAAGAAGGAATTATTGTTACCTCTGCTTGCCCCAGTAGTGTACTTGTAAAAGCATTAGAAGAAGAAGAGTTTGCTCTTGCCAAGAAGTATATATCTTGGTTCAAAGAACGCTTTGAAGATGACTACTATATTGAAGTTATGCCTCATAATGATGCACAGATCAATAAGTATCTTATAGAACTTGCAGATGAGTTTGGAATTAAAGTTGTTGTGACACCAGACTGTCACCATGTTGATCCATCACAAAAAGAAGTTCAAGAGTTTAAGTTGCTTATGAACACACATGGTAAGGTTATTAAGGACACAACATACGAGAAGTCAAAAAAGAAAACTAACATGATGGAACGACTAGACTATCTTTATGGAGAAGACCGTCAGATAACATTTAATAAGTTTGACATTCACCTTTTGTCTTATGAAGAGATGAAAGCAGCGATGGAATCGCAGGGTATAGATAGACCTGACATATACTCAAACACACTCCTATTAGCAGATACAGTAGGAGACTATGGTATTCAAGATGGAATGGATTTACTTCCAGTACAGTACAAGAGTCCAGACAAAGAATTAAAGAAGATTGCATATGAAGGTTTAGAGCAAAGAGGGTTTGCAGATAACCCAGAATATATTGCTAGAGTAGAAGAAGAACTTCAAATTATTAAAGATAAGAAGTTTGCACCTTACTTCCTTGTTGTTGAGAGTATGATATCTTGGGCAAAGAAAGAAGGGATTATGGTTGGTCCTGGTCGTGGATCTGCTGCAGGCTCTCTTGTTTGTTACGCACTTGGAATTACAGACGTTGATCCAATTAAATATGGGCTTCTATTCTTTCGATTTATCAATCCAGACCGTAACGACTTCCCTGATATTGATACAGATATTCAGGACTCACGTCGTGATGAAGTTAAAGACTATCTTGTTAGACAGTATAGACACGTTGCATCTATTGCTACATTCCTTCAGTTTAAAGACAAGGGTGTAGTACGAGATGTTGCACGAGTCCTAAACATTCCGCTTACAGATGTTAATAAGGTTCTTAAACTTGTTGATACATGGGAAGATTTTTGTACATCAAAATCAACACGTGAGTTTAGAGAAAAATATCCAGAGGTAGAAATTTATGGAGAGCAACTTAGAGGGCGCATCCGTGGCACAGGTATTCATGCTGCTGGTGTTGTAACATCTAAGGATCCAATATTTAGATATGCACCAATGGAAACAAGATCGTCCCCAGGTTCTGATGAGCGCATTCCAGTTGTCGGTGTTGATATGGAAGAGGCTGAAAGAATTGGCCTAATTAAGATTGATGCTCTTGGACTAAAAACACTTAGTGTTATTCAAGATGCTGTTGCAATGATTAAAGAAAATCATTACAAAGATATTGACTTACACGCAATTGATCTTGCAGATCCTAAAATCTATGAGATGCTTTCTGACGGGTATACAAAGGGAGTGTTCCAGTGTGAAGCAACACCATACACAAACCTTCTTGTTAAGATGGGTGTAAAGAATTTTAACGAACTTGCTGCATCAAATGCTCTTGTTCGTCCAGGTGCAATGAATACTATTGGTAAAGACTATATTGCTCGCAAGCATGGAAAGCAAAATGTTTCCTATAGTCACCAAGTTATGAAACCATTTACGGAGGATACTTATGGCTGTGTTCTTTACCAAGAGCAAGTTATGCAAGCATGCGTACACCTTGGACAGATGTCCATGTCGGAAGCAGATAAAGTTAGAAAGATCATTGGAAAGAAGAAAGACGCTAAAGACTTTGATGAGTTCAAAGAGCGTTTTGTCAAAGGTGCTTCTGCCTTTATTACTCCCAATAAGGCTCTTGATCTATGGCATGACTTTGAAGCGCATGCGGGATACTCGTTCAACAAGTCTCACGCGGTTGCTTACTCTACGCTCTCGTATTGGACGGCGTGGCTAAAGTATTATTACCCTCTTGAATTTATGTTTGCCCTTCTTAAAAATGAGAAGGATAAGGACAATAGAACTGAGTATCTTATTGAAGCAAAGCGTATGGGTATTCCTATAAAGTTGCCTCACATTAATGATTCAGACTTTGACTTTAAGATTGAGGGTAAGGGAATTAGGTTTGGACTTACTGGCATTAAATATATTTCTAGCAACATTGCAGAAAAGTATATTGCTGCCAGACCTTTTAAAACCTTTAAAGATGTTGAAGAGTTTACTTTTACTAAAGGTAATGGAGTAAATAGCCGTGCATTACAAGCCATGAATATGGTTGGTGCATTAACCTTTAATGATAATCCTAGAAATGATAATCAGATAAAAGAAAATTTATACGAGTACTTAAACCTACCAGAGTTTAATATTACAATTCCTTCTCATTACTATGCCTTTATTCAAGATGTAGAAGAATTTGAAGAGAAAGGTTCGTATGTTTTACTTGGTATGGTAAAATCAATTAAGCGAGGAACAGGATGGTCACGAGTTGAAGTTTTGGACAAGACTGGCAGTGTTGGTATATTTGATGAAGAAGCAACGACTATTGAGACTGGTCGCACTTACTTGCTTCTTTGTAATGATAACAGGATTGTCTCTGCAATTCCTGCTGATGAAATAAAAGGATCTACAAATGCTCTTGTAAGATTCTTGGGATACAAGCAATTACCATTTACAGATGAAGAAATGTTTGTTGTATCATTTAAGCCAAGAATTACAAAGGCTGGAAAGAAGATGGCATCTCTTACACTTGCAGATACGAGTAGAGACTTACATTCTATTACAGTTTTTCCTACATCTTTTGCAAAAGCATATATGCATATTGAAGAAGGAAAGTCATATAGGTTTGATTTTGGCAAGACTAAAGACGGAACAGTAACATTGGAGGATGTACATGTCAGTTAGTATAGAAGAAGCGTTAGCACAACTTGACCCCAAGTTAAGAAAAAGATTGGGCAGTGGCGTAGGAGTTAACTATGAGTACCAACCTACCCCCAGTTTTGGTTTGAACCGTGCTCTGGGTGGAGGTCTTCCTTATGGCAGACAAGTTCTTATATGGGGCTCTAAGTCATCTGCAAAGTCTTCTATGTGCCTTCAGATGATTGCCTTAGCACAAGCAGAAGGAAAGTTATGTGCTTGGATTGACTCAGAAATGTCATACTCAGAAAATTGGGCCAGAACTCTTGGGGTAGATCCAGAAAAACTAATCTACTCACAAGCAAGAACTATTAGCGACATGGTAGATGTTGGGGTAGGATTAATGAATGCAGGAGTTGATTTAATCGTGGTAGACTCTATTACATCAATGCTTCCAGCAATCTATTTTGAAAAAGATACAGATGAGATGAAGGCATTAGAAAATACCAAACAGATTGGAGCCGAGTCCCGTGACTTTAGTAACGCATGGAAAATGCTTAACTATGCAAACAATAAAGTTAAGCCAACTCTGCTTGTTCTTATTTCTCAGTCTCGTAACAATATCAATGCTATGTATACTAGCCAGCAGCCTTCTGGTGGTCAGGCTACTAAGTTTTATTCCTCATGTATTGTTAAACTCTTTTCTTCAGAGTCAGACAATCAAGCGATTAAGGGCAAGATCAAGGTAGGAGATAAATTAATTGAAGAAAAAATTGGTAGAACTATTAAGTGGGAATTACAGTTCTCAAAAACCTCCCCAGGGTTTCAATCTGGCGAGTATGATTTTTATTTTAGAGGTGATGATATTGGTCTTGACACCATCGGCGATCTTGTTACTACTGCTGAACTAAATGGCATTGTAGAACGTACAGGGGCTTGGTATATACTTCCTGACGGTTCAAAAGTCCAGGGTAAGGAAGCATTTGTTAATCGTGTAAGAGAGGATCTTGACTTGCAAGAATCAATCAAGGCTAGACTAAATGGCTAGTTATACAGTCTATAATGGAAAGTTTGTTTGCCACGAGTGCAAGGCAGAAGTTAAATCTTTAAGACTTTATGCACAAACAAAAACAGCAACATGGATGTGTCCAGTAAAACACCTAAGCACGGTCAAGTTTGGCAAGCAGAAATACAAGGGCAATGACAGAAAAGAGTGAGTCCAAAAGAATAGGTGCTAAGCAGCATAAAAATTCTGGTCGTAATACTCAAAAGGGAGATGCTTCTTGGAAAACCTTTGTCGTAGATTTTAAAGAGGTAGGAAAATCTTTTACACTGAATAAAGAGGTTTGGGCAAAGGCTACTACCGATGCCATGAAGAACGGTAAAGATCCAGCCATAGTTGTGGTATTAGGCGAGGGTAACTCTAAAGTAAGACTTGCTATAATTGAGATGAGTATACTAGAAGATCTAATGGAGGAATAATGGAACAACAAGGAACAACAATTGATATGGTTAATGGTCTTGCAGAAATTGCAGACTACATGCAGGATGAAGAACTTACAGTCGCACTTACAATGATTGCTAAACTAATTATAAAGCCAGACATCCCAATCAATGTTGCTCATGTGGAAATTGTAAGACTACAGGCAATTGCTGCTAAGATGGCTTTTAAAGCAACTTGGATGGCCAATGTTGACAAGTCAGATCGTGGAAAGAAGAATCTTTATTACACGGCAGCAGAGTCGTTAAACAATTTAGTATCTGCATTAAAGTATATTACACGCTAATATGCTATACTTATACTAATAGAAACGAGCAAAAAATGACAAAAAGTTTATTACAACAGATCATGGTTAAGCAAGAAAAGGCACCAGTTCATCCAGTAGATGCTGCTGGTTTGACGGAAAAGATTCAGTCTGGATATACTGTTAATCGTATTGATAAGCAGACTCAGAAGAAAACTTTTGCCCCATCAACTATTGCCTATGGGCACGGAGAGTGTCCAAGATATTGGTATCTTGCCTTTGATGGACAGATGTTTGAAGATGATGCAACACCATACAGCGCAGCAAATATGACTGCAGGAACCAAGTCTCACGAAAGAATTCAAGAAGCAATGGCCAATGTTCCAGATTTCCTTGTTGATTCAGAATTTAAAATAACAAATAATGATCCACCAATCTTTGGCTATGGAGATGTTATTGTTAACTGGCAGGGAGAAGAACTCCTTGGTGAAATTAAAACAATGATGAATGAAGGTTTTGAGTACCGCAAGGCTCACATGAAACCAAAGACTGGTCACTTAGTCCAGTTACTTATCTATATGAAAATTCTTAAGAAGCCTAAAGCAGTTCTTATTTATGAAAATAAAAACAATCACGAGTTGCTTATTCTTCCAGTAGAAGTAAATGATTATTATCGTCGGTGGGTAGACCAGACGTTTGAATGGATGAGATCAGTTCGTAAGGCTTGGGTCGACAGAACCCTTCCTGAAAAGAACTATCGCTCAAATTCAAAAATTTGCAAATCATGTCCTATTAAGAAGGCTTGTGCAGATGCTGGCAAGGGAGACTTAAAATTAAAGTCCTTGGAGCCTATAGATGAAGCATTGTCAATGGTGTGATAAACAATTTAAAACTGATATAACCTATCAGATATACTGTTCACCAGAGTGTAGAGACATGTCAACAAAAGAAAAAATTGCTGCAAGGTATATGATTTCTAGAAGACAAAAAAGAAAAGGTAAGGAGAGAAATTGTAAATCATGCAAAGAGGCTTTATCAATATATAACGATGATAGTCTTTGTGTAAAATGCAATGTCAATCCTTCCGAAGTAGCAAAAGCATTAAAAGAAATTAAGGATAATTTAAAATGAAACTAGCAGAGGCAATAGGAACTAAAATTCCAAAAACTATTTGTGCTATTGATGCAAGCACAAACAGTCTTGCCTTTGCTATTTTTGATACCCAAGAAAAAACTTTAGAGTCAGTAGGAAAAATTACCTTTAAGGGTAAGGATACATATGAAAAGGTTATGGATGCTGGACAGAAAGTTAAACTATTTCTTGATATGTACGGTGGTTTTGAAGCCATTGTAATTGAGCACACAGTCTTTATGAACAGCCCTAAGACAGCAGCAGACCTGGCTTTAGTTCAAGGGGCAATCCTTGGATCAGCAGGACAGTCTGGGACTAAGGTTATAGGCAAGGTTGCCCCAATTACTTGGCAAAACTTTATTGGTAATAAGAAGATCTCTAAAGATGAAAAACTATTTATTAAAGCACAAAATCCAGGGAAGTCAGAATCATGGCTTAAGACACACGAAAGAGAACTAAGAAAGCAAAGAACAATTAACTTTATTAATATTAACTATGACAGAACAATTACCGATAACGATGTAGCAGATGCTTGTGGGATTGGCCATTGGGCATTAAAAAATTGGAACAAAGCGATAGGAGAGAATGTATAATGCCAGAACTAAATGCAAACATACCACCAATAAACTGTTATGTAAGGGGAAACTATTTAAGAAACCATCAAGATAGCCACGATAAATACTTTGAGTGCGTAGTCTTTGGTGTTTCAAGTTTAAAGTCTAGAAGCCCACTGTTTCATATTATGATGCCAGATGGTGGTCTATGGTGGAGACTTCCAATCTCTGCTTTTTGTACAGAGCCAGGGATACCTGAAGTTGATCTACACAATTTAGTTTTGTGGAATTCTTTTAGTCATCACGTTGCTGTAACTCAATTTGAAAACCTGACCAATCTTAGAATGTCCTACATAGATCGAACAAAAACAATGCACAAGGGCACATATCTATTTACATTAGACTGGCATAACCCAGATACAAATGTTTTAGATGATGGATACTCTGAAAGTCCAGCAGACCATAAGTGTGGGCACGTCATACAAAGAGATGATGGAAACTTTGCTATTCAGCCTAACAATAGGGTCCGTGTGTATGAGCCATCTTTTACTCTTGAGAAAGAATATTTGATTGATAGAATAATTAATGAAAGAAAATATGATGTTGAAAATCAAGACAAGTGGATCATGGAAAACTCTGATAGGTTTAACTATGATATTAGCGAGAAAGAAGTTGACAATTAATATCGTGGGTGCTAAACTATATACATCAGAGACTTTTATGCGTAAGAGATATCTTATAGACAAAAAGACTCCAGAAGATATTGCAAAGGAATGTGGAGTGAGTTTAGAAACTATCTACGTATACCTTGCAAAATTTAAATTGAGGAGGTCTAAACGATGAATAAAATTGAAAAAGCATTAGTAGCACTTGCTATAGCAGGCACTGTTGGTTTTGCTTTTGCGTTTGCTGCACTAAAGGGCATTCCAGAAGCATTTGATTGGGAGCCAGACGATGAGTGATAACCTAAATATAACAGTTGATCAAGTTAATAATCCATTACACTATACCTCAGACCCATCTGGTATTGAGTGCATTGAGATAACTCGACATCGTAATTTCAATATTGGAAATGCTTTTAAGTATTTGTGGAGAGCAGGACTTAAAGATGAGGCAAAGACAATACAAGATCTTGAGAAGGCAGTCTTTTATATTAAAGACGAAATTAATAGATTAGAGGGTAAGTATGTCAACTGAAGATGATTTAGTTAAGCACCTGGATCAAGTAAATCAAGTAGTAGAAGAATACTTAAAGGGAAATGACCCAACAGTAATTTCTAAACAACTTGCAATACCAAGACAAAAAGTTGTAACACTTATTAATGAGTGGAAAGTTATGGCCTCTGCTAACGATGCTATTCGTGCTCGTGCTAAAGAAGCGCTTGCTGCTGCAGACACACACTACAGCAAGTTAGTATCTCGTACATACGAAGTTATTGATGAGGCATCAATGACAAATAATCTTAGCGCTAAGACTGCAGCAATTAAACTTGTGATGGATATAGAGTCTAAAAGAATTGACATGCTTCAAAAGGCTGGACTACTTGAAAACAAAGAACTTGCAGAAGAGATGATGGAGATTGAGAGAAGACAAGAAGTCTTAGTCTCAATACTAAAAGATATTGCATCTGAGTACCCACAAGTCCGTGATGAGATTATGCGTAGACTTTCTTCATTTGCAAAAGACAACGAGGTGATTACAGTTGTCCACGATATTCAATGATTTCTTAGAAGCACTACAGGACGATCACTTTATTGAAATTCCAGTAGACGCAAGGACATTTGTTGAAGGACAAGACTACCTTGGCCAGCCACCGCTATCTGATATACAGTATGACATTGTAGAAGCAATGAGCCAGATTTATCGTAAAGAAGATTTAGTTAATATGCTTGGTGAAGAAAAAGGTAGCCAGTATTATAGTAAGTATACTAAGAATGAAATCATTCTTCAACTTGGCAAGGGATCTGGAAAAGACTTCGTATCAACAGTAGCATGTGCATACATCGTATACAAACTTCTTTGTTTAAAAGACCCAGCAAAATATTTTGGTAAGCCATCTGGAGATGCTATTGACCTAATCAATGTTGCTATTAACGCACAGCAAGCAAAAAACGTTTTCTTTAAAGGTTTTAAATCTAAGATTGAAAGGTCACCCTGGTTTGTAGGAAAGTACTATGCAAAGGCTGATTCAGTTGAGTTTGATAAATCAATTACTGTTTACTCTGGCCACTCTGAGCGTGAGTCACATGAGGGTTTAAACCTTCTTCTTGCAGTACTTGATGAGATTTCAGGATTTGCATCTGAAGTTAATACTGGAAACGAACAGGGAAAGACTGCTGACAATATCTACAAGGCATTTCGTGGATCAGTAGACTCACGTTTCCCTGACCTTGGAAAGGTTGTTCTTCTTTCTTTCCCCCGTTTTCCAGGAGATTATATTTCAGAAAAGTATGAAGATGTTATTGCTGAAAAAGAGGTAATAGAAAGAACACATAAATTTACAATTAACCCACTTCTTCCAGAAGATAGCCCAGATAATACTTTTGAAATTTCCTGGGATGAAGATCACATCATCTCATACAAATATCCAGGAGTCTTTGCACTAAAAAGACCAACGTGGGAAGTAAACCCAACACGAAAGATTGATGACTTTATGATTGCTTTTATGACAGATCTTGGCGATGCAATGATGCGATTTACATGTGTTCCAACCTTTGCATCTGATGCATTTTTTAAGCAAGTAGAAAAGGTAAGAAAATGCATGACCCTACACAACCCTGTGGATAACTTTAGAAGGTTTGATGAATCATTTAAACCAGATCCAGATAAGGTTTATTATGTACACGCTGACCTTGCCCAGAAGCACGATAAGTGTGCTGTTGCTATTGCACATGTAGAAAAATGGGTAAACATACAAGTCATTAACAACTACGAACAAGTAGCACCAATTGTAGTAGTAGATGCAGTAGCATGGTGGGAACCAAAGATTGAGGGCCCAGTAAACTTATCAGAAGTTAAACAGTGGATTCAGAACCTTCGCAGACTTGGGTTTAATATTGGAATGGTTTCCTTTGACCGTTGGCAATCATTTGATATCCAAAACGAGTTAAAGCAAGTAGGGATGAGAACTGATACTGTTTCTGTTGCTAAAAAACATTATGAGGATATGGCAATGCTTGTCTATGAGGAAAGATTGGTCATGCCAGCAATTGAACTTTTGTTTGATGAACTAACACAGTTAAAGATTATGAAAAATAATAGAGTTGACCACCCACGAAAGAAGTCTAAGGACTTAGCAGATGCCGTGTGTGGGGCAGTATTTGGGGCAATATCACATACCCCAAAAGATCAAAATCAGTTGATAGAAGTTCATACTATTAGTGATCGACCTAAGCAGGTTGACACTGGTAAGGACAATGTGATACACTATAAACCTATGCCAGATGATGTAAAAGATTATCTGGATAGATTCAATCTACTATAAATAAGGAGAAATACCGAATGAATTCATTCAAGAAAATCGCTCTAGCCATGGTTGCAGCCATGACTTTGGGCACAATCGTAGCAACGCCTGCAAACGCTGCTGTAATGACAGTCGCTGTATCGCTTGACACTGTAGCAAACACTACATCATCAGCAATCGCAACGCCTGCATCATTGCCAGTCCCTGCAGATAACTCAGTTGATGCTGCTGACGCACTAAAGTTTATTGCAACAGTTGATGTTGGAACAAGCGTTTCAGTCGTAGCAACAAATGCAACAATCGTGTCTGCACTACACACAACTGCTGCACCAGTAGGAGCAACATCAGGATCATCATCTTTGACAATTGCAACTGGTACAGGAACAACAGCAACATTCTATGTCTACACAAAGACAACAGCAATTGGTACAGTTGTAATCACAAATCAGGGTACAACACTTACATACTACGTACAGGGAACTGCTGGTAAGATTAATACTCTTACAGTATCTGCCCCTGCTGCTGGTGCTGCTGGTACAAAGCAAGATATCTCAGTAACTGCAACAGATACATTTGGTAACAAGGTATCGGCTAAGTCAATCACTGCAACAGTGTTTGCTTCAACAGCAGTTATGGATACAGCAACAGTAACAACTGGTGCTACACTTTCAGATTTTGGAGTTGCAAAGTTTACTGCAACACTTCCAGCAACTGGAACACGATCACTAATCACATTCAGCCCAACAACTGCTGGAGATGCAACAACTGCTGATGTAGTTGGTCTGCCTGCTCGTGCACTTGCACCGTTTGCAGAAATCGCAGTTCGTGATCTTGTATCAGAACTCGCAGCACAAACTGCTGCTAAGGATGCAGCACTTGCTGCTAAGGCAATCTCAGATGCTGCAGTCGTAAAGGCTGCTTCGGATGCTGTTGCTGCTAAGGCTGCTTCGGATGCTGCTCTTGCAGCAGAGAAGGCTGCTTCTGCTAAGGCACTTGCTGATGCAAAGGCTGCTTCAGATGCAGTTGTACTTGCTAAAGATGCAACCATCGCTAAGTTAACAGCAGATAATTCTGCTGCACTTAAGTCAATTAAGACTGCTTTCAATGCACTTGCTAAGAAGTGGAATGCAAAGAATCCAAAGGCTAAGGTTACTTACCTTAAGTAATTAGTCCAACATTTAAGGGGTTACCAATTACGGTAGCCCCTTTTTTGTGCAATAAAATGGTATAATCATCCTATCAGACATCAGTCTGCAAGGGGGAAAGGTAATCAAAAAACTAATACGAATAGCAGCAGCCACATTATTAGCATTTGGCTGGCTTTTTATCTCCCCAGAAGGTGCCCACTCTGATGATCCCCTCACAGTTGCAGCCCAAGAAATACAAGAACTCAACGATAGCATAGACGACCTTGGCTATCAGGATGAATTCATATCCCTAATTGAAGAGGCAGAAGACAAGTATGACCTTGCAGTATCTGCACAATCAACACAGTCTCAAACCTCTGACCTGTATGACAACTCCCTTGACATAAAAACCACGGCACTTGAAGAAAAAGACTTAGCCCAATCAGCAGTAGACGGACAAACAGTAACAGTAGCCACTGCTTTAGACAATAAGAATAATGCCTACGATGCACTTGGAGTAGCCAACATTAATCTTTCAAACGCTCAGCAAGCATTAGACAGTGCTGGTTCTGCTGGTTTGGCATACGATGTTTATAGTCTAATGAGAGTTAATGGACTTGCAGCCACAGATCAATTCTTATGTAGTGGAACACTAAATGGAAACTATATGACTCGCCCAGTTTGTGGTAATAGATATGAAAACTTTATAGTTAAATTTACTGGACAGATAACTGTACCATCATGGTTTACACAAACTTATTTTGCAGGATACACAGATGATGGGTTTAAAATGTATATTGATGGGGCATTAGTTATTAATAACTGGGTTGAGCAGGGAGCAACTTGGAGTGCATACTCTCCAGTATATGATGTAACAAGTGATAAGGTTTTTGATGTAGAAATTTGGTGGTACAACGGCGGAGGAGTAGGTTCCTATCATCTTGGCTGGGCTATCCCTGGAGGATGGACTGGTGCAGGTTGTGACTATGCTGGCAACCCAAGAGTATGGGGACAAGACTTTAGTTGCAATCTTAATACATTTTCTCATGGATCTGGAGCAACCCAAGAACAAACAAACGCCTACAACAACGCACTTGCTGCAAAGAACTCAGCACAAGATGTATATAATGACAAACTAAATGTTTATAATCAAGCAGTTTCAACATTAAATGGTTACAATCAAACACTAACTAATAAAACAAATGAATATAACAACTCAGTTTTAAATGTTGCAACGGCACTCCAAAATAAAAATAATGCAATCAGCGCATACAATCAAGCAATTAGTAATGTTAACAGCGCAATTGATAACGCATGGCGTTACTATGACGAGCAATCACAAAGAGAAATTCAATCTGCTATTGCTCAAGCAGCAGCCAACGCTGCAGCAAATCAGCCTACCCCAGAACCAAGCCCAGAGCCAACTGCTGAAGAGCCCCCTACTCCTGAGCCAAGTCCAGAACCTACACCAGAAGAGCCTCCTACACCAGAACCAAGCCCTGAACCAACACCAGAAGAGCCTCCTACACCAGAGCCTTCTCCAGAGCCTACAGTAGACCCTACAGACCAGCCTACACCTGAGCCTACTCCAGAGGAACCCCCAACACCTGAACCAACTCCAGAACCAACTGAAGAGCCTGCTCCTGAACCATCTCCAGAACCTGGACCAGAACCAACACCAGAAGAGAACCCTTGGAATGAACCAGATGTAGAGATTACTGATAAAGTATTAGCAGCACTTGTTCCTGAAAAAGGAACGGGAACAGAAGAAGATCTATCTAATGTTATTGCTAACCTTACAAGCAGTGATAATAAGTTAGTTACTCTTTCCCCTGAACAAGTAACAGCAGTTAGCCAAACACTTAGAGCATTGACTC
>Ga0255102_1000062_pt1 | contig 30927 bp, 62 predicted proteins | sample Law_Cont_RepA_0h_FD_188448 | JGI IMG/M metagenome (GOLD analysis project Ga0255102, IMG submission 188448) | Freshwater microbial communities from St. Lawrence River, New York, United States - Law_Cont_RepA_0h | ecosystem: Environmental > Aquatic > Freshwater > River | place: USA: New York... | reverse complement strand
GTGTAATCGCATTTGTTTGATTAATCTTCAATGATTGATTGGCACTAATTGCTGCCAATGGATATGTCGGAGAAGGAGGTTCAGGCGCAGGAGGTGGTGGGGCAGAAGAACCTGCGTTTGGTTCGACAGGAGTAAACGTTGCTCCATTCAGCGAGGTTGTGCCTTGCATCTGATCGATAAACAGAATTGGTGACAATGCGGTATCACCAAGATTGAACGAAGCGAATCCTAGAAGATAATTACCATCGGCAGGAACTGTGAAGACTGCGACTTGCCAACCAGTAGCGCCGTAAGATCCCACAGAATAGTTACCAGTGCCTTCGTTTGTAAATCCAAGCAGCGCAAAATTTTGAATTTGCCCATTAATCGTTGGAGTTCCTGGACCACCAGTTAATGTAATCATTGAACCATCATTGTATGGAACATAATCGGTTGAAACATATTGCCAAGCATAACTATATGTCGTACCTGCTTGTAGAAATATTGTCCTACTAATCGAAGTTGCATTGGTAGGATTCATATTACCATTTGCGTAGATGGTATTTCTAATAGAGGTAATTGTGGAACCTGTCAATCCCAAAGTAGTCATCGCTCCGTCAAAACTAGGAGAACCGTCGCCTGCTTGTAGAGAGACCATGTATGAACCATATGGAGTAACAGTCCAGCACTTGCCGTCACCTGGACAGTAGTTAGTCATACCAGTTGTAACTTGTGCACCAGAACCACTATCGCTCCAAGAAGTTCTTGCGGTAGTTGAACCGTTGCTCACTGTCCAACCAGTATAGTTACCATTCTCAAAACCGTAGTTTGTAACTTGCGCGAATGCTGGGATTGTGAAAAATAATAGAAATAGAGCGATTAGTTTTTTCATCTTGCACCTGTTTCTTGTATCACAGTGATATTACCCTGTGGTCTACCCGTTCCAGATGTTGTCCACTTATCGTCCATAAAGTTATAGGCATCCACTAATCCGTTTTGAACAGATACGACTTGCGCTTCCGTTCCTTTTTCTAACCAGATAGTAATTGCCTGTTGTTTATCATCCGACAATCGAGTATACACCCAACCAACCTGGACATTCTTTTTGAATGTTGGTGATACATTAGTATAGATTGTTTCTGTTGGTTTGCTACCTTCATTAAATTCAGCAAAAACGTCTAGTAGTTCTTGAGGTGTTGCTGGACGAAGCATAGCAACCGTAACTTGTTCTACGCTATCATTTGTTCCAGCGTCTGGGTCTTTGTTATCATCCGATGCTGCTTTAGAAGGATTGGTAAACTTCTTTAAACTATCTCTAGCAAGTTGAAGCAAACTTTGACCGTCATCTGTTTCCAGCGGAACGATTTGAACATTGTTATCCAACGCCTTCATCAAAGGATTGATAACTACTGGTGGAGCAGGAGGAGCAAAATTGTTTTCCACAACTGTTGCTTGGAATGGTTGATTCAACGTAACTACGCCAGATGCTGTGATGACATCAATTGCCCCATTGGGACAGTCCGCAGTTTGTTTTGTGATATCTAATTCGTTATAGCATTCGGGAACCAGCACGACCGTAGAACGACCTGCTTCATCAACCGACATAACGAAGTCTGTGCCACGAACTGCGATAGTAGCAGTCGGTGTGCGAATGTTTACGCCTTTTCCGTTACCTTTGGCGATTTTGCCCGATGTATATCTAACTGTTCCCAGAGCAACTCGTAACCCGAGTTTGCCTTTTGATTTCCCTCCACCATCATACACAAAGTCATCCACAAGAAGTCGCGAGTTTTCTGTAATATTAACTGTAGTCGAGTCATTAAATGTAATCCTAAATCTACCTTGAGAGTTGGTAGAAATTGTGTCCATCTTTTCTACGCCAGCACCTTTAGATGCTACTGTAGTCTTGGCGCCACGCTTAATAGCACCACCTCCTCTGAAATCTGTTATCGACCCAATACCAGCAAAGGCAGGAGTCGATAACAGAAAAATCAGTAGAAGATTAGTGACCAGTTTTGATATTAAACGTGCCATTTGATCCCACACTGTTAATATTAATCACAGTCTCAGAAACACCATACTGTTGCGTTGTTACAGTGTTTAGTGAACCTGTTAGATTTACATATAGTGAGTGACCGAATGTTCCGCCAGTACCAGTTTGTGTAACATCAAAGTCATTGTAGTTGCCTGTCACCAGAATTGTTTGTGACGCATTTGGTGATAGCGCATCCATGTTGATTGTGTTATTGTTGCCGTTGAAATCCATAGAGTTGCGGATATTAGCACCCGAACCACGGAAAACAAACGAGTTGTTATTACCAGTGAACTTGGCATTCATGTCGAGTTGATTACATGAGGAATCAGTAACTTCAGTTCCACAACGGATAGTAGCAGTGTTCAAATCGCCAATTTGACGAATTGTTACATCGGCGATTCCTTGTGCTCCTGTGTCGGATACGACACCCATATAAAGTTGGTTTCCATTGCCTGTCTGTATTGCGATAACGCTTTGGTTATCACCACGTAGGTAAACAGGATCAAGAGTGGAACCGATAACGTTAGCAGTGCCAGTTTGAACGACATTAACATCTACGTTACCCCCTTGTTGATCAATGTATACCTTATTTGTTGTTGCAACAGTATTCGCTTCTGTTTCATTTGGCGAAGTTGTTACAATTGCTGGAGGAGTTGGTGCTGTTGGTAGCACTGTTTGTGCAGTCACTGATGTTCCATAACAAAGAGCAGCACCAACTAATAAAAACTTACTTAGTTTCATTTGTTGTTTCCTTTTGTTTGAATCTCCATAGACTCTTTCTTTCACCATCCTTGATTAACTCAACAACGGCCGTTTCTATGGCAGAACGTATCGCATAACTACCTGCTTCATTACTTGTTTGTTGTCCATCAAATTCAAATGCTTTAGTCGCCATGTCGAAAAATGTGAATGCAGTTACCCCCTCGGAAGTAGAGAGAACAGTTTTCTCTACAGTAACCGAATTGAGAACTTCGCCAGTCTGGACAGAAACTAGACGAAGACTAACTGTAACTTGGTCTTGTGTATATTGCTGGTATGGACCGACGCCAAGGAATCTAGCACCAGTACCACCAGTTTTAATGTTAGAGTTATAATCAATGATACCACCTTCAATGATGATACCTGCAACCTTTAGTGGTGGAAGAGGTTCAGCAGCTTCTCCTGAAATCTGTTCGCGCATCTGTCGAACAAGTTGGCGTTCTTTAATCAGCGAGTCAATACCGACACGCTCCACAGGAATGAACCACTTGCCACCTCCTGTATCTTGTAATGTCTTAATCAAATACGCATCTGCACCTTGAGTTACCGCAGTTGAGAAACTTGCAAGAGTTGAAGATGGTTTACGTTGACCAGTTCTATCAGTAAACGAATACAGCGCGATAGGAATTGGTTGACCATCTAACTCAGGAAGATTCTTGAATAGTTTTGGATTTGCAAAACGCTTGACTTCCGCGTCATCTCTAAAGAGATATGATTGGTTGGCAGTAGGATGAAGCGCACCAACACAACCAGAAAGAACAAGCAAAAGCGGAAGGAGAACTAATTTTTTCATAACGTCTCCTTAGAATGCGAACGTAGCAATAGGAACGACAACAACCGTAGTATTGCCATTCTTATCGACTACTGTTAGAGTAACTTCAGTACCAGTCTTGACGTAACTCACGGAATTACCATCAAGATTAAATGTTCCTGTGGTTGCTGTTCCGCCTTCTGCGAACAGATTGTTTGAAAGTTGTGTGGCAAGTTGAGCATAAACCTGAGAGGTAAACAATGCCATGAATTTAGCAAGAGGAGTATTTGCTGCCTCTGCTCGTATCAGTGCGGCTTTTGCTGCTTCTGCATCTTTGATTGCCTGTTCCCGCGAACGCTCTTGCGCATCGATTGACTGCACATGCGAAGACCACCCATACCCAGTAAAGGAAGGTGATTTAAACTGTTGAACAATTGGGTCCGCAAATGCAGGACTACTTAGACTTAGTAGCACCAGGAGCATCGTCGCTCGTTTTAGCATCTTTCTCTTCCTTTTTGTTTTTGTTATCCGAAGAAAAATTTAAGTCAAAGGTAAATACTTTAAGGATCTCAATCTTTAGATTTATTGTCATGGTTATGATCCTCTTTTATTTGCAAAATTACGCTCACCTTCTGGTTCAATCTTATCAAGTCATTATCAAGCATACGAACACGGTCAATCAACGCAATTAAAATAACATTAGTTTCGCCAATCAATGGCATCAGTTTATCTGTTACGAATTTATAAATGAACCAGACAAAATATCCCATGCCGACAGAAGCGACAATAGGAAATCCATACTGCTTTACAAGTTCCGCAATGATAGAAGGATCCATTAGTCCTTCCTTGCGTCATTCTTCCCGTCGGCTCGTGCAATTCTATCTAAGTCTGGTTTCAGACCCAAAGCGGAACTTACAACAGCATCAACGCGAATAATATCATGGTTCATGGTCTTCACTCGGTTATCTAACCCCATGATAATACCCTGCATTCCCTTGAGCGCCTTTACAACACCCTCAAGAATGTAATTGATGACAAAATACACGAAGACACCACCGAGCAAGGCCGCTGCAATGGGGAATCCTACATCTCCAATAAGTTTAAATATCGTATCGTATGACATATCAATTCTATTTATAAATAAACGTAAAGAAGGAAGATAAAAATGGCGGGTGCATCAGCAGAAAGACAAGAAAATACCTTTGTTGACTCGATAAACAATGCTGTGAAGAAAAATCCAGCTGGAATTAAGATAAAAGCCGGTTCCCAGACTATTTCTGGAGTAATTAAAGCGGAAAAGTTCACCGGAAGACAAGTTTCCGGCTCTGAACCCTATATTGATGTCAATTTACATCTGGCCGACGGCAAAACTACAGTAGGTATCTCTATGAAAGGCAACACTGCACCCTCATTAGCGGGTGGCGGACTGAAAGGCATCAATTTAGCCGTACCTGGTCTTGCAAATAAGTTCATGAAAGCGGTTTTAGAGCATTTGAAGAAAAAAATAAAGCCGGGAGACAAAGTTCCCGACTGTTATGGTAAGATTAGTGACCAACATAAGGTAAAAATCGTTGTTGGTAACAAAGATATGGGTGGTCCAATCGATTACATGTATATTGGCAACATGACTCCGGTATCAAACTATAACAAAAGCACCAACACGCTGGCTTTTAACAACGGGAACTTCTATGAAGCAACCAAATATGCTAAGTCACATGACCTATATTTCAGACTTCGTGCTAGAAGAGAAGACCAAGTGTTTGATCCAACTGCAAAAGACAGTATGAACGTGCCTAAAATCTATTCTAAGTCACCAAGTAAAGGGGACTCCGCCGGTAGAATAGTTGTTACCGACAAAGTCCCCAATAATGCATTACAAAATGTAGTTAATATAGTCTAAACGTAATCTTCTACGTCTAGTGACATCGAATACTTAGTATCAGGCGGCAGTGTAATCAGCTTCATACCGTAATTATTGACACCTTCTGGTAGCACAACACCGTCTTTTAACTTCAACGTGTTCTTCTTGAAGGGTGTGTAGTCAACATAATGATGCCAACGACCATAACGCCAGACAACACGTGCCACATCAGGGTGCATATCAGCCAACATCTGTGACTTATTGATGGTACCCTTCTCGTGGTAACGCTTGCCTTCGACTTCTTCGCCCTCTTCCAAGAATTCTTTGTGATAGAACTCTGCGGTGTTACCACCCTTGATGGTCTGTGTAGCTACTTTACCCTGCAAGAAAGCATTGAACTGCACGGTGCAGTCACCATCTTTCAATACACGCAAACAAATATCGGTATCTTCATTGTAACGACCACGCCAGCGATGCTTACAATCGTTACGGATTAGCAATGTTGAGTAGATACGAGTGTTTGCGACATATGGAGGATACTTCTGGTTAGGTGCAATGAAGAACCGATACTGAGGACCAGCAATGTAGAGGTTTTCATATCGGTCAAAGAAGTCTTCCATTACTGAGAAGAACACACCAGACTCCACGCGAATACGTTCGTTGCGATGAAGGCGATAGAAGTCTGAAATGTTATCGTCTAGAACCCAGTGCGCTTCTGCACCGATGCTGATAGAATGGTCCCATGCCCAGTTTCTTGCACGACCAGGACCATCACCATGATTAGAGAACGGTGCAACAAGCAGAGTGACACCAGAAAGTCCGAAATTGGTTAACGCATCTTTATAGGGCTGCAAGTCTTGTGGTTCGATGATGATATAATGCGGCACTCTCATACGAGAAAGCGACCGCGAGGTAATCATACTTTCGGCACGACCCTTAGAAACTATGTAAACGGGATACTTAGGGTTAGTCATTAAAATAAATCCTTCAAATTGCCTCTTTGTGCTGAACCAAGTGCTTCACTCCAGCGAATTTTGCTTTTGCCAAAGTCACGAAATCCACCTTTGATACGCTCACCAGTCTTATTGTCATATAAAATTGTAAAAATACCAGGAAACATTGATTCAACAATCTTGTGATCTCGCTGTGTATTCTCATACGTCTGTTCATCCCACACAGTAGAAGTCATATTCGCTTTGTGGACACTGTTATTAAAGAATATAAACTCTTGGCTGACACGATTGCCATAACCATGAGCCAATAAACTCAAAAGAAAAACAACATCTTCTGCTACCTTGACACGAGTTAGTTCAAGTTCGGGTAGCAAGTCTTTGAAATCAGTACCATTTACAAAAATTGCACTACTAAGAGAAGAGTTGTTAATATAAGAACTATCTCGTGGTGGGTTCTCGGCATGACCAGGACCACATACTGTCACGGTCGTATCGTCTAACCACTTACTATATAGGTGAAACATCTCGAAGATATCTTCGTCTGTAGCTTTACGCTTTGACATTTCCATATTAGACACGCCTGTCCAGTATTTGGCGTTACGCCGACCGAATGTAATGTCATCATCAATGACTGCATACTTCATGTTCTGACCAGCCTCGTAGATAATCTTACGTGTCTTTGGTAGACAGTAATAGTCAGACAGATTAATCTCTTCTGGCAGCACCAGATAGTCGCATGGGTATTGATACTTGTCACGCTCCCACGCTTGCACAACCATAGTCACTTTGCTCTTCAACTCTTCGGGAAGATTATTGTATGTTATTTGGTTATCCGCACGATTAACTGTAGGGATGAAGATACGTTCAATCACTCTTCGACCCACCTCAGAAGATAGTTGGGTGTTCGCTCTAGCTTGGGGTGCCAGATTGCTTTAGACTTATCGGTCAGCACCTGGTCAATACGCCGCGAGAACTCTTCATAGTCTTCAAGCCGACGAAACTTCACAATCACCGAACGTATTGGACCACTATCTTCTAGATACTCAAACTCTGGCATGCCAACCCAATGCTCTTTCCAAGCATCGTCTTCCGTTTCATTCACTTCTACGTCAAGCGAAGCTAGATTCTTATCCGTTCGCGGAGCGCACAAGCGAACGTCCACATCCACCAAAGGTGCTTGGCCGTCATCAAACAGCGAAGCGCGAGGGTCTGCCAAAGGGTACCAGAAGTCTTTAATATTACTTGCTACGGTAAAGCCGATACGCTTAGAGAGGTCTACGATATCCTCAACGGTACGGAAGTGGAGATAGATAGCCTTCCACAAGTCCGGGTCGACTTTCTTCTTACCAGAATTATCTGAAAGAGGTGTATCTATCACTCCTACAAGATGTTCAAGAGACATTCGATACTCGTCTTGCATACGTGCATCTTGGTCCAGATAGTTTTCGTATTCACCAGATTCTTTTACATCTACCATACCACTGCGACTCCATATGTATTATTTCTTTCACTATACAGTATATAGGTGAAAAAAGCAAGAGTTTTTTTCAGCATCATGTAGAACGATACTGTTCAGTGATAGTGGCATTAACCAACTTCCACAGAATTTGCTCAATAATATTGGCTTCTTTATCCATATCCATATCATAGAGGGCCAGCTGTAGTTCTCCTACTCGGCCGTCCATAAGGTCATCGAAGTAGGGTGCATCGGCCTGTAACGCTTCTTCGAGTGTTGGCACCAGTGTCATAGAGGCTTTCGGTACGGCCTTCGGTGCGAACGCGGTACCATCAATCTTAGTAACATTACTCATAATATCATCCTTGTTCATTACATTCACTCCTCGACTTATTTAGGTTCGAATTTTCTGGCCGGAAAAAAATTGCCAGAGGGAATAGACTTTTTCTTTGGCGTGGTATAGACGAATAGAAAGCAAGTCTCGCTAAACCCCCGGTCGGTGCCCAACCACCACCAGATTTTCACTATGGCTTACCCGGCTCTAAGTCTGTGCAACCGTACCTTACTACAACTCACTTCATGGCCCTCCGAAGCCGACCCATGTCTTTATCCATAAAATCACCATCGGCTGCCCACTGACGGAACGCTACACATTCCAGCAACTTGGCGCCACACTCTTCCATCATACTACATCCATCACAGGGAAGTTCCCGCGCGGACTCAGGCGTACCAGTATCCAACATCGATACCCGACTGGGTTCGTGCTGATAATACATATCAAAGCCAATCATATCCATAATATATTTCCTTTTATTAGAGGTAACGTGGGCCAGTCCACTGGATGCTATAGCCACCGTCTACGATGTTACCACGTGCTTTGTTCTTAGTAGGTGCATTCCAACCAGCAGCTTTGAGGATATCACCCTTACGGAACCCCTTAGCGCAGTCTTCTTTCTGAATGAAGCCCCACACGCTGTTCTGTGTCACAATACGGATATACTTACGGCCTTCTTCGACCCGGATACCCTCAACGAACTCTTCATACATGCGGTCATTAATCTCGCTGCGGGCCTTACCACTGCATGTCTGCCATGCGAAGTAGTCGGCGTTGATGTCTTGGATTAGCTGTTCAATCTGGTTCTGCATGATGATTCTCTCTTTTCTGTCTACTATACCAATATACACGATTCGCAGGGAATGTCAACGGTTAATTTTGAACCTAATGTAAATAGGTATACCGTTGGACCACATCGTCACTAGGGCGCCTAGAAGTTCCATCATGCTACCAACTCAGCATAGCGAATGCCTGCTTGGACACGCATATAGTTCCAGAACTTACGAGCATCATCATACTCTTCAAAGAACTTGGTCTTGAGGGAATAGTTGTAATAGCGGTACTGGACTTTATACATTATACAATCTCCGCAGGGACTAGGACATAACCGGCAGCAAGGTCTTCACGAACGATCTGGTACACCACAACAAGTACCATTACAAGAGCAAACAACCACATTTCGAATCACTTTCTCTCTGACTTCTATTTCACTATAGCAGATTCGACAGCAATGTCAACCATTCATTTCAGCAGTGATTAGTGATTGATTCAATAGAGTTATTCTTTAGTCGCTACACTCCTTTATACCACATGGTGGGTGATTCGTCAAGAGAAAAACGAAAAAAAGGTCCCCGAGTCGTTAAACCCGAGGACCTAAGTGTGACCTAGAGAAAGGAAGTAAAACTAGGTCATAATGAAACGCGATGGCATAGCCCGTGGCATACGCTTGTTGATATAGTTAGAGGCATATTGCTCTACGGCCTGCTTCGAACCCTGTCGGTCCGCTACCCATGAGCCGTTAACGTATAGGTCCAGCAGGTAGGTACCGGGCTTTATCTTCGTAATGGTATAGTCTCGCATGGTGGTTCTCCGATGATTCGTTCTATATCTATAATATAACACAAAGGCACCGCCATGTCAAGATAAAAACACCGTGGGTGGTCCAAGGAAAACTTTTTTGCCAAAGCAATTATCTCAGCCTATGGACGAGCGGTTTCTCTTTTTATCCGTGGTCTAGTTCATGGTTGGTGGAATGCGAATAATATACTAATAGTTAGTGGGATTTACTAACCCTCTTATTATACTAGTATAACCAATCCAACGATAATTGCTACTACTAATGACCATTCTTTTGGTCCATAGTCTTTGATGTTTTCTTTAATAAATTTAATCAAAATTGATACTCCACCCAATAATAAGCTGTTTTACCACTGGACCATGTTACCTTACTACCTCTATATCTCTTATATGGAATAAGAGGTGTCTCGGTTGGTAGTGGTAGTTTCTTCCATTCTTTCTCTGTCATAGTCCGACCAACGCTGGTGATGGCACAGGGCGTTCTTTGGGTCTTGTATGCCCCTGGTGCATCTGTTCATTCTTACACAATATGGGATTTTCTGACTTCATCTTATTGAATACGCCCCATTCAAGGTACCGAATATCTTGTTCTGATAGTCCTATGCCATCTAATGGTACGAATACTGTGAACAAATTTTCGATATTTTTGTTACAATCGTCCCGGAGCCACTGTGATAAAACTATTGGATGATCACCCTCGTTTACATAGCCTAGAGCATGCCGTAGGATTTTCTTGAGGCGTTCCTTGTGACCGTCTTGAAGTGTTGCACCACCGTATTCACATGACAGCATGGGAATGAAGGCGTCTTTGCGGAATACCGAATATAATCCTTTACCTTCACCGAATTTGCCATTGCGGAGACTGATATTATATTCATTCGGCGTGCCACGGTTCACGTGGAAGTCTATCAATGATGGCTTGAAATATGGGTTATTGCCGCGAAGGGCTTTCACGATATCATCTACCATCATGTCCAAATGAGAGCGGAACTGAGTTGTTCCATCAATTGCTAAAAACATTTATACACCTATTTCCATAACGAATCACTTTCTTTATTCTTACTATTATTTCAATATAGCAGATTCTTCCGAAATGTCAAGTGATTCTTTTAAATGCACTCTCAATGCTTTTTCTGCAATATTGGCACAGGTATATCCACAACCATGGCCGTGTGAATGACCGAACTTCTCAATTTCTTTGAGGGCTTGTTCATAGACCTTCAGCAGTTCGGTCATTTGTTGGGTAACTGAGCTAGTAGTTCAAGATAGAATTGATTATACTTGGCCAGACGGGCGATATCCTTTTCGGTAACACCCTTGAGGCGACGGATATCGGTGTTGTGGCGAAGGTCTGACATCTTCACTCTCATGGCATCTTCGTTGGCCATTACCTCTTGCTTGTATTGGTCATAGGACTGACCTGGCATCTTGGTGAGTGCGGAGACTGCGGCTAGAACACGTTCGGTGCAACCAATGGCGCGTAGGTCGTCCCATGTGGTATCGGTATCTTCGATAACGTCATGGAGCAATGCGATGCACTGGAGTTCTTCGTCTGTTGTCTTGAGGTAATGCATCACCTTCATTGGGTGAAGGATGTATGGGTTACCACCGCGGTCAAACTGACCTGCATGGGCATTCGTGGCTAGGACGAGGACTTTACCGAGTAGTTCACCTTTTTTCATAATCAATCTCTTTCTCTATATTATTATATTAGACGATTCGAGACCAAATGTCAAGTGATTTTTTAGATTCCTGAGAATGTTACCAGTTGTTTATACCCGCGCCAAGAAGGGTGCACACCATCTGGCTGCACGAATTTGGTACCGATGATGGTATCACCATAACTCTTAGCAATCTCAGTCACAGCCTTGTTCACACCGGGCTTACAGAATTTGGCATTGCAAGGAGGCATAATCCATACGACCTTCAGAGACTTGATACGGTACCGCACCTTGGACAGTTCTTTGAAGGTGTTCACACCCTTGTGGTCATTGGTACCGAGACTGATAACCACGGTCTTAGCCGCTAGTGGTGTGGTACCCCAACGCTTGTTCCATTGCCAAGTGTTGAAGCCACCCTTGGCATAGGACACGCACTCGGTCGGTGCGAACATCTTGGTACCTACGGCGATGGAGTCACCTATGATTAAACATTCAAGCATTTTGTAGTTTTTCCAATTCATTTATGGCCCGTTGCAACGACTGCAATTCAGCACCCATATCCATTACACCATGTGCGTCACGGTTCTGTAGGAATACCTCAGCCATGTCCCAGCACTTTGCTTCACGCCAACGGAGGTTGTCGATAGCTTCCTGTTCTTTGGTTCTCATTGTCATTGTCCTAATGTTACATATGAATTGTTGACATCTAGATATGTATAGACAACGGAAAAATCATTTACCAGCATGGAGCCGTTACCTGCTTGCACTTCCACACCCAATTCTACACCCTTCACGTACCATTCAGGCCTAATATCAAGATCATCATCCAATACGTCAAATACCTTAACCCAGTCAATTGTTCCCATGGTGATTTTTGTCTTGTTGTCCTCCGGCGTGATTATAATCGCCTTGGTTCCTGTGGGATCGGTAGAGACTAAAATATCATACAGCACACCGTTCATGGTAATCTGGTGATTGTGTGCACCAGGTTGCTGACCGAAATAGTTGGCTGAATCTGACCAGTATATGATATGGTCGCTAGGATGGATATTAAAGGTGATTTCCGCTGCAATCTTACCGGCATGATCAAAGAAAAACAGGTCCGACATGAGGTTCATATATTTCAGGTCACCCGATAGCATAACATCAAAGGTTTCTGAAAACTTGGTAATATTCTTGACCTGTGACAGGGCATTTTCGGTATTATATCCCGTGAGACCTAGGGTGGTCTTGCCAAAGGCTACCGATGGGTAGCCGTAGACCACAGCACCATCACCATATGGCTGGTCAGGATAGTCCCAAGTAAATAGAGTACCGTCTGGCATCGTTAGCTTGTTATAGGTAACAGTCTGGGTATAGTCCTTACCATATACCATACCGAACTTGTCTGCACCCCAATTGTTATTCACTACAATATACATGCCACTCTGGTAATAATCTACACCATTCTGGCGCACCGATAGATTGGTGACCAACTTCCCGGTGTTGTCAACGACGGCGGGTGTTGCAACCGTAGCAGGTGGTATAGGTGCAAATACTGGAACTTGTATGATGGCTGGCGCTTGACTGCCGCTGCCTCCACCACCACACGCTGCCAGTCCTAAGACCATAGCACTCAGTGCAATCCCATTCAAAGCGTTACGCATGGTCAGGCCTCGTCCCAATCCTCATACATCTCGGTAATACCCCACATTTCGTTCATATCTTCAGGAATATTGGACAGGTCGTCCGGGTCAACGTCATAGGATTCTTCTTCGCCGTTGACATATTGGCCGACGAAGGACGACTCAAAATAATGGGCGTTGACGGTGAATCCCAGTTGCATGAGGTCATCATAGAATGTGATGGGTGGTGACCACGCGGTCTCAAATCCCACACAAAGCACCTCTGGCATATAGCGGTCGATTACCTCGCCGTTGGAGATATCCCACTTGGTACCCCAAGATTCGACGGCATCATCCCAGCTCCATTCAGACAGAGGAACAAACGTCTGAAACAGATTGCCATCACGGACAGCCTGTTCAAACTTGTCAATCATTGTGGGGTCCGCATGTTCTACGGTAACAGTATTACTACACCAATTAGGCATCATATATCTCCATCTAAATCAATCTTTATACGTTCCACGGCTTCCCAGTTTGTGCTATCGACTATGTGTCCATACTCATCAAACTGCCACATACGGTATTGCAGTTCCACCTTGACAATCTTATCACCCTTGGTATACTCTACCACACGCATCTCCATCTTCTCAGGAAGAGGAATATTAAATGCCGGTGCGGTTGTTTTTATCCGCGGGTTTCTCAGCATGTTATCATTCATGCTGCTTTGTTCCAGTTGGCCATGCGGGCGCGCTCACCAATCTCTTTCCGCACTTCTGGAAAACGTGCCATCATGGAGAGAAGGGTGGATTCGTAGTATCCTGCTTTATAGGACATAAAAGACTCGGAGGGGACATTGGCACCCTCGATAAGAGCCGATAACAATTCGGCATCGGTCATTTCAGTAACATCAATCATAACAAAACTCCTTAATCAACAAAATTACCAGGTACCCAGCGGTAGCTATTCAACGAACCAACAGCCATCCAGACACCCTGTGGGAGACTGCCGAACTGCTTGTTGGCTTCTGCCATGGCGGACAGCATCTTATCGGCTTCGACCACGATTTTCTTGCTATTTGCTTCAAACTGGTATTTCATAACGAATCACTTTCTTCTCACTGACTACTTAATAACTATAGTCGATTCTCGACCAAATGTCAAGCGGTAATTAGTAGAGCTGGCGGATATCTTCTATATTGAAGAGGGCCTGACGGACGGCAATCTTGGCAATCGAAAACTGGTGCGTAGGAGCGTCACTCGCTTTTGGGTAATATTCCATCAGAACGTTGTTCACGCAGGCATTGATATCACTGCTTCCAATCTCTTCGGCGTCATCAAACATCCACAGGACATGCTCGGCTACAACGCGGTCAAACTTCTCGACGTTTTCTAAAATATCAATCATAACGAATCACTTTCTCTCTTCTGACTACTATCTAACTATAGCAGATTCTGCGGTAATGTCAAGCAATCATTTCACCACAGCAGGAAAGGCTTTCGCAGCAAGAGCAGCATCAGCCACTGGCATTGCCAGCACGGCTTCGTTGGCGTAGAGCCGCATCAAACCGTTGGGCTTGATGAGCCAGACTGCTTTCTGAGGGGCAGGGTTGTTGTACCAAACCCGAACAGGCAGGTCTTCGTGGATCACAACGAGGTCAAGGGCAGGCTGGGCAACTATCATTTCGAATCACTTTCTTCTCACTGACTACTTATTAACAATAGCAGATTCGTAGGAAATGTCAAGCGATTCGTTTACTTCTAAGGTATTTCCGCTAAGATTTCTTGGTACATTCCGTTCACATCGGTCTCAGGTAGGAGTTCCAGTGACGCCTCAATCTGGCGAATGACAAACGCATCCACTTCCTTCTGGGTCATGCCTGTGTAGATATCACCCGCGATGGCAGTGATTTTCATTTCTTGTGTAATCTCGGTCATTCAAATACTCCGTTATGGATTGTCCATCCCCTATCCAGGAACTTCTCTACTCTCTTAATTGAGGTATGCATTTCACCCGCTGGCTTTACTTATCATCTCTCCAACGAACGAACCGTGGGAACCTCAATGAATAGGTACCGTCTTGGTTCTGGGTAATTATGTCACACAGGATTTCGGCTGTGCGACCAACGATTGATTCCTGTTGCTTCCAGAATAGGTCACGCTCGGTGTCACTAAAGCCACTGCCCACGTTGACACTAATCTCCTTGCCATGGTCAACACCACGACACACCAGAGCGCCTAGGCGACCCTTGTTGCGACCAGTGCCTTCTTCTAGCGCAATAACAGGAAGGTCGACGGTGATGACGGGCTTCCACTTCATCCAGAAGGTGTTGCGCTTACACTCATACGGTGCTTCCATGTCCTTAATCATGATGCCTTCGAACCCAGCCGTTACCATCTCGGTAGCATATTCATGGAGCGTGGTGCGGCCCTCTTCGGTGCTGAGGTCGACCACAATCTGGCTATCTACCCGCGTAACGTTAGGCATCGCATCAAATACAGGCTGCATATCTGTTAGGATTGCAAGTCGCTTGCGCAACTGGGCATTCCAGAAGCCACGCTTGAAATCCTCAAGAGGTAGAATGTCAAACACATTGAACACCGTGTCCTGTGTCTGGACGTTCTCCTTGCGCTGTGCTTGACGCATCAGGTCTTGAAAGGACTTGCCCATAATCTCGCCATCAAGCACAAAGCCACCCTTTGTTTTAAGGTAAGCACGGATAGCATAGACATTACTCAGGACCTGTTGTTCCACGTGCGGAAAGTTATCGAATACCTTGCCGTTGCGGCTATAGCAAGTGGCCGTATTGTCATCCGAAACGACCAGCAACACGCGGGCACCATCCAGCTTAGGCTCAAGCCACTTGGTACCTACCATCTCTGGTCGACCCTCGCTGTTAGCAGCAAGCTGGCAACCAAAGGTAGGAATTACATATTCGGTACCCTTGCATACCTTATTGATAGTTCTATCACTAAAGCCTGCCCGCATATCACGGCGCAAGATAGGAGCAAGGAACAGGTTCCACTCATCACTATCAAACTTGAGAGACATACCAAGGATGGCATCACGGGCAGCGTGGCCAGTCAACTTTCGAGCGGACAGGCGGGTGAGTAGTTCATCAAACTCCTCATACGGATTCGGTGCACCAGTGATGCCCTCCGTCGATGGAATCTGCTTGACGCCAAAGGTAATGTATGGGTTGTAGCAGTTACGAATGCCGTTCAGAAACACATGGTCACCTGCAGCCATTGCCCGCGCAAGGACATCTTCCTTGTGCAGGCGGCTATCGGACTCGTTTAGCTGATTAATCCACTTATATCTCATTCGGGAAATACCAATCCAAATTGTTCAATCATTACATCACGGACGCCTTCGCGGTCGACCGAGTCAAGTGCAAGGTTCTCATAGCCAACGCGCTTGGCGTAAATATCGAAGGCGGCAAGGATTTGGCGCGAGGTCGCACCCATATCATACAGACCACCCTCGGCGTAAAAGTCACCGACATAAGCCAGGAAGTTACAAATCTCACGCACAACGCCTTGAATATTCATACCAACAGGTTCGACTCGCATAACAATCTCCTTTTTCACTCTATATTCTCATAATAGCAGATTCGCTAGGAATGTCAAGTGATTCTTTTAGTCGGTAGGATATGGGAACCGATGTGGGCTGTTGACAAAATTGCGGGCAAAATCAAGGGCGCTTTCTGGCATATAGAATGACCGCGTATCTACCCATTCATCTTTCTCCCAATAGCGGACCAGATATGCGGTGCGCCAAGGAGCCGTGGTCGATTTATTCTCCACTTCCTCTGCCCACACGATTGCTGTGCGGTCTACAACGGACCACTCGTCAATCAAATCGCCCCAATCACCGAGACTCTGAATATATTCCAATGTTTCTTTAGTGGTATACATAACTTCTCACTTTCTATAATTACTTATAGACGATTCGCGGGCAAATGTCAAGAAAATAAATGGTCCAACGTGACAGGAACAGCCTTCTCTGGCTTTTTTGAAAATACCATGATGCTCTCATCGGTATTGATATCTACCTTGGCGCTGGGTCTGGTTATATTCTTTAGTGTAATGGACTCCACGTAATAGAAGCCGATACTTTCTGCAATGGCTCTAGTATCAGCGCATAACTTATAATTGAGGAAGTCCTTGATGTTGATTAGCATCTTACCATCATCAATCAGATATTTTTTGATGTTTTCCAGAGTGGGCCTTAGATATGTATCTAGCCATTCTTGATACGTGGTACCAGGCTTAAATGACTGGTCACCAATTTTATAATCTTCTAGGCTGAAATACGGCGGACTACTAAATGCCACACCAATGGTGTTTTCCCACTCGGGAACAAATGTTTGAGAGCCATGGCATCGAATATCATACTTTGCAGAGGTGCCATTGATTGTATTGTAGTCCATGGCCATTCGATTGAGGCGTTCTACTAGCAGATTGTTGGGGTCAGTGCCGTAATATTCCACTCGGTTTCTTAGTGACGAAAGCATTCTAACGCCCCAACCACACGAAAAGTCATAGTATTTACCGTTGATATTATACCTGAATAAGATATCGTCAACCGACTTAATTGGATAATTAGACGGCTTCATTGCAACACCACCGCCACTAAGCCGTAATGCGGCCTCAAAGTTCTCTATATCAGAGTTGGTCTTTGGATATACCTTGTCACTAGAAAGTACCCTACTCCAGAAGTATCGAATCAAATCAATAGATTCGAATACCTCTTCAATCGACCAACGCGGAGACTCCAGCTTTACCTTTGCCATGAGGTCTTTCACATAGTAATTGGTAATGGTGCTTATGATAGTGCTACCATCGTATACTGCTTTTAGGTTTTTGTTAACCAAGTCAAAATCCGGCTTCTCGTAATATGCGGCCTTCAATTCTAAGCACTTATCCTCCGGCAAGTCCACCCAGTGGTCGGTATGAAGTGTCTTGCCTAAGTGGGTAATTTGATATTTTTTGGACATCCGAAGGTCAAGCGTTTTCTGAATTGAGGTGTGTCACATATTCATTAAGAGTAAACATACCCTGCTTGGAGTGGCATGGATTACACATTATCACACCATCGCTTGCCTTGCCACCGTATGCATATGGCGTATCGTGAGCAAGGACGCAACTGTCAATAGTTAACTTCTTGTCAGAACTCTTACACGGATGTCCGTTATAATCAAGCCAGCACTTTCCCATCTGCGCGGCAAATAGTGCTTCCTTGTCCTTGAGGGACAGGCTGCGCTTTGTGTCCATCACAATGATGCCAGTGTCATTATCTGCTTGGCGCTCGACCTCGCTCAGGATATACTCACCAGCAAAGGCTTGCTTATTTCCATATGCGAAAGCCTTGACATATGACCGCATCAGGGGCTTCAAATATTCACTCTCGCCGTCCACATCTTTGACGATAGTATCGTCATAGTCATTGTTCCGGGTGCCATTCTTGGCTGTCAGGAGAGTCTTGGAGCGGTTCAGGAGAGGGGCAAGAGTGTCCATGTCCAGACGGAAGTTCTTGCCATACTTGTTTTGCAAGTGAAACCAGAAGCAAGAGAAGAAGCCGAAGCTATCATCGTCCAGACCCTTCTTGGAAGGAACAATCTTCTGGAACTTTAGCAGGTCGTCAAAGAACTTGTTCCAGATTTCGATTGCGTTCTTGGTTATAGGCTTTCCAGCATAATCATCTGCTACAATTGTCTTCCACGCGGTCTCACCGGCATCCACATTTCCATTACCAATGGCCTTGGCAAGGGTGATGAATGCATGATAGTAGAACGAACCACGAAGATTGGCCTTACTCCATATGTCCGTGGTATAGTCACTCTTATTGGAAGAATAGACACGAAAGATCGGATGAATCTGTTCGCTATTGCGATATTCAGGAACGTGCCAGGTCATGGTTCGAATAAACCGAGTGACATCCGACTCGTCGTCAGCCATGATAGACTCGATCTGATTGGTCTGGGTCATCTTGTTAATCATCAGGAACCACTTGTGCGCCTGAGTCGAGGTACAAACGATATACTTTAAGGCTACCGTCGCCTGCATGAACTTCTCAAGAATATCGCGTGGCAAATCTCGGAAGAAAAATTTGTTACCATCGATGGTAATATAAAACTTGTTTTCAATGAACCAACGCAGGGCGCGGCAACGGTGACCACCATCGATTGTCAAGTAACCATCGTTGTTATACAACTTGCGAATGGAATGTTCGGACTGATACACGGTGATATCGCGAATATAGATGGTGTCCACACCATAGCCGCAGAGGATCGATTCGATGATGCCTTCGTTTTTGCTATTCTGAAAGCCATCGTTAGTTGGCGCCCGTTGACCAACTGGATTAGGATTAAGCCTAGACAACGCGGTGGTCATCATGTAATACAGGCGCTCAACCGTCATTTCTTCTCGACGGACACAAGAGCCATCAATTTCAAAAAGTTCACTGGAAATCATAATAAAACTCCATTATAAAGTATGGTACATAATACCATTTAATCACAAAAATGTCAAGACTTTTTAAGCAACCTTCTGGTAAGGCTTGTTCCAATGACCAGCATTTACGTTAACGTACCAACCGACACAAAAGTAGTCGATTTGAGCGTTGCTGGTGTCGTGATTGCCATCATTCATGGCAGTCTTGATTTCTTCGAGGAAAGCCAGTTCCTTACCTTGATAGCTATCAGCCAACCAATACAGATTGACCTGGCTGTAGCCACGGTCATTGTTGGCAAGGTCTAGAGGACCTGACTTGAGGTTGAGAACAAGGGTGCTGTAGTTGCGAACCGCAAGACTACCCTTCATATTATACTTCTTGAGGATTGCCTTGACCTTAGGGGCAAGACGAGCCTTCTCACTTTGGTTCATATAAGCCATAACGAATCATTCCTTTCTCACTGACTACTTATTAAATATAGCAGATTCGTGAGGAAAGTCAAGCGTTATTTTTTGTAGGCAGCATCTTCCTTCTTGCCGATAGGATTACGGACTTCGGCCGATGCTATCTTGCGGATGTGCTTGTGAACTTGAGTGAGGCCATGCTCGTCGGCGTGGTCATTGTCTACAATGTGCATATGTTCTGCACCGAAATGCTTCTGGAAGTGGCCGATGTTGCCCTGCACTTGCTTGTGCATACGTTCGACTTCATGGTGCGGCAGACTACGTTCGCGCTGGTCGTTGCGCTTCTTGGCTGTCTCTAGTGAGGTGTTTACGAATACCATGTGAGTATCGTAGCCTGCTTTACGTAGGCGTTCGGAGTGCTTTCTAATCTTCTCCGGGTCTTTACCTGTACCATCAATCACTAGACCAAGACGACCTTTAACGTAATGGTGTTCACGCTTATGAGTTAGTTCCTTAGCATGGTCACGAATCTCTTGACCCTTCTTGGAGTAGACATTTTCAGGAGTGGCTTTCAGGCCGTGCTTCTTCATACCCTTCTCGAATAGGTCATCCGAGTTGACTTGCTTGAAGCCAAGACCATGTGTGGTCTTCTTGGATACATATGACTTACCTGAGCCAGGACCACCTGCTAGGAAGATAGCCTTACGTCTAGCTGGGTCATGGATACCCTCATCTAGGACTTCTTCTACGAGATTGATAAAATCGGCAAATGATAGCATAATAGACTCCTTATTGCGTCTATTTATATCTTATCTACTCTTTACTATATCGTAAATGTCAGCCCAGGTCTTGGCTCGGAAGCTGTCCAGAACATTCATGTTGTGTTCGTGATCGATTAGAATGCCACGTAGACCAACCTTTAGACCAGCTTCGACGTTCTCTGGCTTGTCTTCAATCCAAAACAGGCCGCTGTCCTTGTAAGGTGCAAGGGCATCGTCCTTGTCTGCACCACATTCAAGACAAATGACGCTTTCAATAGCATCGCCGAAGAATTGCTTGAGGTTGGCTTCACGCGCCTTGACTGCCCATGGGTCCTTACTCAGGCTGGTTATGACACGGAACTGATAGCCTTGCTCCTCATACATACGCCGAACATAGTAGACGGCATCACGAAAGGGCTTTAGGAAGCCGATGGCTGCGCTCTCATTAAATTGCCGCACTAGTTCCTTACTCTTCTTTCTGTCAATACCATACCGTTCGTTGATATGGTAGACATCGGTGCGAACTTCTTTGTAGCCCTTGAGAGCCATCCACTCAATAAACGTGGCGTTCCAGTCTAGTAAAACACCGTCACAATCTGTAAGAATCAATTTCATTTTGTATTTTCTCTCAATTAGCTATCTTCTGCGTTGCACACCACTTGTGGTAAAGACCCACTTCACGGCCATATGCTTCTATCTCCCAAGGAGCATCGAAATATGCATCTTCTTTTCCCTTGGGCTTCCATATCTGGCCCATCCACTTACTGTAGATTTTGAGACCGCCACGGGCAGCCACGGCGTGGCCTGTCGCAAGTTCGTTCTTGGCATGTTGCTTGACATGCACCATTTCGTGGCCAAGAACCTTAATCATCTCATCGATGTCTTGGTTCTTGAGACCGATGGTGAACCACCGTGGGTTCTTGGTGCCGTCCTCGTCAACGCACTCGCCCTCGAGGTCAAAGTTTTTCCAAACTTCGATATCAAGGGTGAGATTGCGGACCATTCTTGGGTCCATCAGTTGTGCTGCAAAAAACTCTGCGGCTTCAATCAGTTTGGCTTTCTCTTTGCGCTTGCCAATCATACCAGTAACTGAAATATCCATAATAACCTCTTTCGCTTATAGACTCACTATAAGCGATTCTCAACCAAATGTCAAGCGTTTTCTTCAAGCCATTCTATCTGGTGGTTGGCTACCGTAATTGAAATTATGTTACCGGTATCGTCCTCAAGAGTCAGGTCCACCGCAGTAGAGTTTTTCCGAGTCTTGGCTTCATGCACGAAATAAATCTTACCGGCATGTTCCCAGTTGTCGTTGTCTATTCTACAGTTAACTGTCATACAGGGCTGACCTGATATCCTTGTATGCTTGATCTAGAATTACCTTGATACGTGCCTTCTCCGATGGCATAGCACCCCTAACATCAATGTAAATATTGCAATTAAGAGTGCTTTCACCAGCCTCTTCTTCCATGTCGCTGGTGATATCGTTGTAAAATAGTTGTGTATTAATGTTCATTTTTATTCATAGCCTCCATGATGAGATTTGCGCGATTTACAGCATCTAAAATGCCGATTACTGATATTAGAACAACACTACCAATCCACCACACTAAAAATGTAGGTTCACCGATATGTGTTCCACTAATGAAAAATTTTGTCGCTGCAACAAATGCAGCCAAGACGAAGCCCTTGATACAATTATCAATAAACCACCGGGCTAATACCAAGTTCATAATATACTCCATTACATATGTTTGCGGATCATCTCCAATGTAGAAGCGGCGTCTTGCTGCTTTTCTACATCCCGCAAAAACTTACCTATTATATGCCGCCAGTCACCCTTATCCATGACAGTGGTTAGAATATTCTTAGACAAGACCTGAAGGAGTGAGCCGAGGGCTATAAGGTCTTCCTCGTCGTCACAATACATGACAATTTCTTTGACATAATCATCAACGTCTTCCAGTAGAGAAACGCGCTTTTCTTGGCGCTCTCTTAAGGTAAGCCTACGTTGAGGATCATATGGATGTTCAATCATATGCATATTTATTCAAAATATTCTTTGAGCCAATTAGCTACGTGAACGTGGGCTTCTTCGCTTGGGTGATCGTCCCATGGGCAGAGTAGATTCTTACCCATAGACTCAAATGTCTTGCTCTTGTCAAATAGGAAGATATTCGGATCGGTCTCCAGATAATCGATGTATTCGTCCATTGTCTTACGAGAGGCGATGCGTCGAGTCTGAAGACCTCGCTTTAATGCGGTGTCAACGCAGGACTCGCGGAACCACATCTGCACACAGGTAATACCCAAAGAGTCGCATAGATTTTTTATCGTGGCCACATGATACAAGGTCTTCAATAGGTCCGAATGATATGAAGATAACTGTTCATAATATATTTTCAGAGCCTTCTTGGTTTCTTTTGGGATATCGTCAAAATCTGCCGATGATCCTCGCAATTGAAGTGCATCCACATTAAATGGATATGGGTCATCTCGGTAGTCAGTAAACTCAAATCGTGAGGGATCAGACCATACAATGATAACTCGGTCGGGCTTGTGTTGTAGAATGTCTATAAAGGCTCGTCGGGCAATACGGGAGTTAGAAGAACCGGGCGTTGCCATGTTCATTTCTTCCATATTCCATGTGTCAGCCAGCTGCTTAGAGAAACGCTTGGCTTCACACTTGGCATAGACTTCTTTCATGTTACCAGGCGCATAACGCTCAATACCGATACCATATGCAAAACTACAACCGTTTACGTATAACTTCATGTTCTTCTCCAGAAGGGGACAAATGTTTTGCCCGCCCATTTTGATTTCGGACACTTAGTATATAGTAGTTTCACTTTAGCTGGCATATAGCAATGACAAATGCCACATGTATTGACATTTAGGTGTTCACATTCTTGGCAGATTGCCAGCCGTCTTTCTTGTTCTTCTTCACTTGCTATCATAATCGATGACGTTTACAAATGAAAATTTCTGGCCGTCTGTCCAGTCTTTTAGATATTCGTTATCTTCGTCAAACTGGTGAAGATACTCTACATCATCAATCTCACGAGAGGAAGTAATCACCTCATCAACATGGTGTTGGGAAAACTCCGCAAGTTCTCCCACGTTCATGGTGACTTCATCCTTTGCATGTTCCACACTCTCTGCTTCAATGACATACCGCATACGGAACATGGAAATAGTTTCAACAAGATACTTAGCCATCGATACGTCCCAATCGGTGAAGCAGGTTTGAGATAACGGCCACATCTGGATGAGGGTCGCGTTCACTATATCCCTCTACTCGCATAAGGTCGAGTAGATAAGAGTGCAATGCCCGCTTGATAACGGGAATATCGGTGGGTGCAAATGTTCCACCTTTAACTTCTTTTACCATTAGTCCCATAGTCCTCTAAAATAAACACCAAACAGTCTGGTGCCGTTGTCAATACGCTTGTTGTATGTTTTCCATGCTTTTACATCAATGGTGTCATCTTCTTTAAAGTAAACATCATCACTATTGTCATCCACAATCTGTTCAAATGCCCAGATCATTTCATCCATCACCCAGTCCCAACGCTTGTGCCAGTTGCTGTCAGTTTCAAACTCATGTCCTGGATCTTCGGCGGCTGCAAATCGAAGTTCTTCCGGAACATCTTCGTCTGCCACAACAGGTGAACCATGCTTGGTTGCCTTGAGTTGCTTGAGCATAGGGAGAATAATCAGAGCAAGAGTGTCGTCCATACTCCATGTGTCATATGGATCGATGCGCACTTTTACCTTTCGATCCATTCCATCAATAATCTTGTTTACTGTAAGATTAAGCAAATCCTGCCAGATATCAGAGATCTTCTGAACGCTGCGATCCAACCAGTCACCATCTTCTAGATCACCTACATCCTGAATGCCGACAAGATCGACACCATTCCAGTAAGGAACTTGTTTGTTGCCATACTTGATACGGATATACCATTCCTCGAATCGCAGCGTTGTCCAGCGATTTCTATATGGACCGATGTCAATCTTCATTAGAATCTTCCGAAAGACCAGTCAAATAATCATCGTTGCCAAAGTCCAGTGGAAAAATATCAATTTCCTTTGCTGCTTGCGCGAGTTTCGTCACACCGTAAACTGCCAGTGCTGCTACTCCGAACACTGCAACATACGGAATCGCATCAATTGCCTTTTCTTTCAAATCATTCTTGGTCATCGGCCAATCCCATTTCTACCAATTGTTCTTGTGTCGAATACCACTTTAGCAGAAGTTCGGTAGCATCGATATACTTCTGAATCTCAGCATCGTCTGCTTCCTGGTCACCCCAAACGAATACCCATGCTTTATTGCCCCGGTCATTTTTCAGACTTTCCCGGGTGCTACGTAGCTGTTCCACAACAATACTGTCAACGGTTTCCCAATCAAGTTCCACTGCAATCTTACTCATTTTACTTCTCCTCAATTCACAACAAAAGCAATAATTACAACTAACACGATAGCGATTGCCTGCCATTTTACTCGGCTAAACATCATTTGTGTCTGTTTAGTTTGAGACTCGACTGTTTGTGTTTGCGAAAAAGCACCAAGTCCACGAAGTAATGCTATCAATGTAAATGCCGCTGCCGCTGCTACCAGGACAGCCAAGAATATTAGCATCACTCATGTTCTCCATTAGGACTGCGACCCCATCCAGCCTTGCGAACAAAGAGTTCAGGCTTCATAGTGGCGGTCGTGAGAGTGATAACTGTAATAGTGGCCGCACCAACCAACACAGCATGTGCAAGGAAGTTCACATAGAAGAACGTTGCGTTTCCTACGGCGATACTAAATGCAGTTACCCACATAAATGCCAGAGCCTGTAAGACATAATGGCGAGTTGATACATCAGGAATATGCCGCAAAGGACTCACCTCATGGTTGAATATAAAATTCCAAGGATATACGACCCCATACTTCAAAATCTTAGTCATTATCAATCACTTTCTTATAACGATTATAACTGCCATCTGCCTCGATGACCATAACTTCATCAGTGTCCTTACTTTGTGCTAGGACCCGCTGTTCACCTTCTGCTACAATGTGTCCACGCTCTCGCAGGGTGCGCATGACTGCATTAGCAATACCAAACTTGTTGCTACCAGTGTCCGCGGCATCCTGTGCGGCTTCTGCACATTGTTCGTAAACATCATCGGGTAGTGACCAGGACAAATCCATCGCATTACCAAAATCACCAACTCGGCGCAGATATGACTGACCCCCATCGACAGAGACCGCGCCACAAGTGCAGGTCACAAAGTCATGGCGATGCTTGGAGACAATCTTATCTCCACAACTCAAACATACTACCGTATTCTCAATAATCATTCTGCCGTTACCTTTTCATGAACCGCAACAATATGCTTACACTTGTTGTGGAAGTTATATCCCATACAATCACATACCCAGCCGTTGGGCATCAACGTGGTGTTATACTGCTTACCCTTAGAATTGACATAGGGCCACGTGAAGCCATTTAGAAAATGACTCTCACCATAATTCATACCGGGCAATTGCACGGGTTTACGAAAAGCACTTACACCAGCAGGTAGTATCATTAGTTCAACTTTCCATCATAAGTTCGCAGCCAAGGCTGACCGTCAAGGTCTGCAAACAACTTAGTTGCAACATCATCCCAGAATGCTCGGAACTTAGGGTTCTGGGCGCGAACCATTGCTCGACGGGCATTCTGAATACGTTCCATTTGTAACTGAATATCCATAATTTAACTTTCTGAGTTAGTCATTGCAATATACAACACTTTACGGCATTTGTCAATACTATTCTTCACCGCGCTTTGTTTTATACAACATAACACCTGCTTCTGCGAACATCAACTCGGTAATTTCCCAGTTGAAAGTATCTTCGCGGTCTGGCTCATAACAGATTACCTTATTGATACCACGCTGTATAATGCTCTTGGCACACTCATTACATGGCATCATTGGTACATACAAGGTACAACCCTCAACCGACATGGGAGAGTTATCTAGTGCGTTGCGCTCGGCATGGGCCACGAACAGGTGCTTAGTGGGTCGGTCATCATAACGGGCAGCCAAATCCTTGACACCACGGGGAAAGCCATTGTAGCCGATTGAAATGATACGATTGCGGCCATCAACAATCACTGCACCCAGCTTGGTGCGGGGGTCATACGACCATGTGCCGATATGCTCGGCTAGGTCGAGAAACCTTTGTGACCACTTACCCATTCACCAAAACTCCAATCGCCATTCCTATAATCAGTATAATTACCATATAGAGGCATCCAGAACCTGTCAATCCATTCCACATTTCTCGTTGGCGAGGATGATTAGTCATAGTCTACGCCTTCATCCTGCTTGCGACCCATGTAATGGTCGTCACTCACACAATGGAACTGTGCTTGAAGTTTGCTATTGACCAAAGTCTTTGCCACATCACCAGCAAAAGCAACGCATTGCTCTTTACCAGCAGTCTCGTAGACATCCTTCGCTACGAACTCACCTTCCTGCGTGAACAGGAATACTAAAAGCCAATAACTCATTTCACAACTCCACTCATAGAAATTTATATGTTACGTTGAATGATACAGAAACCCGCATTGCGTCATTATTCTGTGTTGGCACTTTATGTTTCAACCAACTTGGCCAGATTAACATCTCACCGGTTTTCGGTGCGTGAAGATATTGATAGTGTTCTTGCGTCGGAGGATATTGCATCATACTAGAGTATGATGGATTTTCAAAAACTATTGGGCTTACTCTATCTTCTGCTATCGGCCAATATGTTCCCGACAGTGTAGACATTGAATGAATATGAGAATCATGGAAGTCACCTCTTTGATAATGACTGCCCCAAAAATAGATTTTTGGTTTTCTATCTATTTTAATACCCCAATTATCCATAAATGTATTTGATGCTTCGGTGACCATTTCTACAAATTCACTGGAAGCTGGCATATCACGTTGATATATTTTATTCATATCGGAATAGTGATATGTTGTATAACCCAGTTTATGTTTTCCTATAAATTCATGAGTAAATTTAGTAATTTCACCATCAGGCATATCAGTAACCACTTTGGCTACTGGTATTGGAAATAAATTAAACGTTTTATAATCTCTGATCATACAGTGCAATAACTCATTTCACAACTCCATACAGAAGGATTGCGGTAATAAACCCATTGACAACCATAAGAGGCTTGTCTTGCATCTTATATGCAGCATAACCCCAAGCGGCGGCACCGATAATCGATAGTATCAGGTCTACGGTATGAAACTCAAATGCCCGACAGGTGGCAGCGACGATGACACACGCGGTACCTAACCATTTTATAATCTCAAGCATATTTTTCTTCTTCCAACATAAGAGCCACACCGGCGACGAATATCATCATACCAAGTCCCCCCTGTATGGCGAAACGAAGAAAACTGGTATCTTCAGGAACACACATCACAAACAGACCGGCAAACAACAGGGCATACTTCATAACGAATCACTTTCTTTTCTCAGCTTATAATCTACTATAGCATATTCTGAGGAAATGTCAAGCGGTAATTTCATCAAACCCACAAGAAGCGCAACGGAACAGTTTTCCGTCAACTTCAAGGATATCGCCAACCGACATCGAGGAACAGGGAGCGAGTTTGAAAATATCTTCGAAGTATATGCTTTCTTCCCAGAGATTCATCGCTTCGAATGCATTTTCCATATTGTCGGTATCAACGTTAGCAACGTGAGTGTAATATTGGAAGTTTTCTGCTTTGAAAGTGCGTTCGAAACTACGGTCAAAATACGCTTTGATACGGTCACTGGTTTCGCCGTTATTTACGGCCGTGATTTCAGCATCGGTAAGTTGAATTTGGTAAACCTTAATCATAACGAATCACTTTCTCTCTTCTGTCTACTATTACATCCTAGCAGATTCGCAGAGAAAGTCAAGTGCTAATTTACCCTACGAGAGAACCGCCCGCTTTTTTTCTGGCCTTGTTAACGGCTTCCCTGGTCTTAACGTCTCTAATGGACCTAGAGCCATATTTTTCTGCGACCGGGGTATTAGGGTTCTGTTCTGCAACTCGGCTCATAACTTCCTTGAAGTGGTCTGGCACTTTACCGCCGCCATCTGAGCCAGCGGAGTGAACAAAGTTTACTTTCTTGTATAGAATGACAACATTACCGTCAGCGGTGAGGGTTTTCATATCCTCATAGGACATGCGCTGTTCCCACTCTTCGCCCGTTTCATTATTTCTTAGATCATATACTGGCATGGTATTTTTCCGTTACTATTACGATGAATTTTGGTTGTCGTATGATTATATATAACTTATACAAACAATTAATATGAGTGTTCCATGACTAGCATTACGGACCTAGTTTCAAATTTTGGTGATATCATAGAACTTGATTATCAGTGGTATCTAGATGAACCAGAAAAATTGATATCACATCCTGGTTGGGTAAAGTATAACCCCCGTAAAGATGGATACAATAGATATGGTCTTTCTGTTACAAGTGCCGACGGTGGGTTCACTGGAATTCCAGATTTGGATTCCCTTCGAGAATATAACAGAATTAACGGCACAACCTTTAAAGAGACTGACTTTAATAAGAGAACGAGCATCGTTTCTCACTATCCAGAACTAGAGAGGATTCTCAATCTGTTTGGAAATGATTGTGGTCGATGCCACTTTCTTCGTTTAGACCGCGGCGGATTTTTTCCTCCTCATCGCGATAACGGCACAGCTTTGCCTAGCAGAAACTTTAGAATAATTGTCCCTCTATTCAATTTCGGTAAACATCAAGTTAAATGGATACATGAGGATAAAGTTCTAAACTTTGAAATCGGTAAAGCATACTTTGTTAATACGACAAAAGAGCATTCTGTTTTTTCCTTCGTAGATAATTCTATCATGTTTGTGATGAACATCGAAGCCACAGAAAATAGTATTAGACAAGTGGCAAAAAATGCCAAAATTTTATGATTACTGGCATTACAGCCAGATTTAAATACAAAAAATAGGCAGTTTTACCTTTAGTTGTTAATATAATCATAATATATGGTACGGAGTGACGGGCTCGAACCGCCGACATTCTGCGTGTAAAGCAGACGCTCTACCAACTGAGCTAACCCCGCACAACATGGTCGGGAATGAAGGATTCGAACCTACGACCCCCTGCTCCCAAAGCAGGTGCGCTACCAGACTGCGCTAATCCCCGATTATTTAATTACTTTGAATCTGCTTCTGGCTTTGCATCGCACTCGGCAGTAGGTGTTTGTGAGTCACAAACCTGCGAATTTACCTGTGGTGCGTCGGCTTCCGCTGCTTCTGCCGCAGCAAGTGCTTCATCTGCCGCTGGACCCGCAGCTTCTGCCACTGTTGGCGCTTCTGCGCTAGGTGCACATGCGGCGGTAAGTGCTACAACTGCTACTGCCATAAAAGTCTTGATATTCATCATTAATTCCTTAGTTGTTAAATGTTACCCGAATTGGGTATTGGAGCGGATAGTGAGACTCAAACTCACCTCTTTAGCTTGGAAGGCTAAGGCACAATCTCTATACCATACCCGCAGTAAACGTATTTATGGTGGGTCAGTGAGGTATCGATCCTCCCCCGCAAACGGATGAGATTTACAGTCTCACTGCCAGAGCCACTGACTTTACCGACCCGTAACTTGGTGCGCCTAGAGGGACTCGAACCCCCACGCTTTCGCACTGGTACCTAAAACCAGCGTGTCTACCAATTCCACCATAGGCGCATAAAAGAGTGACCACCTAAGTGTGCCTTGATCGAATTACGTCCGGACGTTTCGATCTTCCCAGATAGTCTTTACTGTTGCAACAGCAAGTGCTACCCTTTTCTCTTACCTTTCGGTGGGGTTCAGCATAGGTGGTCTAACTTGGTGGAGAATAACGGGATCGAACCGTTCACCTTCTGCGTGCAAGGCAGACGCTCTACCGAATGAGCTAATTCCCCGAATCTATAAAGCGAAGTGGGAGGATTCAGTTGTACCTCCATGACCCAGTCAATTACTATCTGTAATCTCGGTCAACGACTCGTTACTGGTTAAGAGGAGTACCACTCCCCGAGTCTACATTATCCCCACTGACGAGGGGATTATTCAGTCACACTTCTTACAGCCTCCGTCGAGGCTGATATCTGGCTCCCTAAGATGGATTCGAACCACCGACCAATTGATTAACAGTCAACTGCGCTACCGCTGCGCCATTAGGGAATAAAACTGGCGAAGGTGGTAGGAATTGAACCTACTTCTCAAGGTTTTGGAGACCTGCGGATTACCGTTTTCCCTCACCGACGTATAAACTGGTG
>Ga0255102_1000050_pt1 | contig 33115 bp, 56 predicted proteins | sample Law_Cont_RepA_0h_FD_188448 | JGI IMG/M metagenome (GOLD analysis project Ga0255102, IMG submission 188448) | Freshwater microbial communities from St. Lawrence River, New York, United States - Law_Cont_RepA_0h | ecosystem: Environmental > Aquatic > Freshwater > River | place: USA: New York... | reverse complement strand
CAACTAAAGAAGAAGCTGACAAGGCTCAAGAATCTACAGATGCTTTTAGAGAGTTCATTATTAGATTTGGAAAAATAGAGGTTTATTAAACATGTACAAAGGGGATATAAGCAACGCATTTACTAGGCGGGTGCTTGTTACAACAGACGGCATACTTAATTGGGAAACCTCTGTCAAAAAAGTTTTTAAAATAATCCCTAAGATTGAAAAAAAATATACTTTTAATTCTCAAATATTAAGTCGTATTTATTTATGGGCTACGAGAAGTGAGTACACCTACGAGCTTGTGTCCTTTGATATGACCGAGGATGAGCTAGACGATTTAATTGAACACCTAGAGAAAATTGGCACGAATCCCTTTCGTTATGCTACGGTCTACTCTTCTATCGACCACCTAGTAGCAGAGTTACCATACAGACCAGATGTTGTTGGTGTTATGGATAGGCCTGATAGATTGTTGCGCTACGGAAGCTGGGGAATGGACTTACTTCAATGAACAATGAAAAGAAGCTTCTTAGTAAAGCGGTTCTTGAAAAGAATCTAACCCCCTTGTTTATGCGTAATGTAAATGCTAATTGGTTTGCAGACGAAGATGACAAGCGCGTCTGGACTAAGGTCCGCGACCATTTTTCAAAGTACGGTGAGTGCCCCAGCCTTGAGATTCTTAAAGAGAACTATCCAACGTATGAGTTTGCTCAGTCAGAGGACAGCCTTGATTATTTATTAGATGCAGTTGTTGAAGCACGACGTAAGTTTGCAACTGTAAACATGCTTCGTGACGCTATTGAGTCTATTGATAAGCGCTCTGACCATGAAGAAGCATTACTACGACTACAGCGCGGGCTTATCAAGATTGATGACGACGGTCTAAGCGGAACTAGCGACCTAGATTTAACTAACGAACCTATGCGTCGTTGGGAAGATTATCAAGAACGTAAGAACTTGCCTAACGGTTTACGCGGATATCCAACCGGGTTTCCTACTATTGATAGAGCAACTAGTGGGTTACAAAATGGTCAGTTGATTGTTGTAATTGCTCCACCAAAGACTGGTAAGTCAACTCTTGCTTTGCAGATTGCTTTGAACATCCACCGCGAGCAACGCAAGGTGCCAATGTTTCAGTCGTTTGAGATGAGCAACATGGAGCAAGAGACTCGCTATGACTCAATGCGTGCCCTCATTTCTCACCAGCGTTTGATGACCGGAACCCTTACTTCTGAAGAAGAGTCTAGATACAAAAAGATTTTGGAAAACCTTGAGAACGTTGACCATAAGTTTTGGCTAGTGGACTCTGCTGCTGGTTCAACTGTTTCAGGTATTGCGGCAAAGATTCAAACACTGCAACCAGACATTGTTTTTATTGACGGTGTTTACCTTATGATTGACGAGCAGTCTGGCGAGGCTAATACCCCACAGGCTTTGACTAACATCACTCGTGGTTTGAAGAAGTTAGCTCAGCGGTTTAACAAGCCAATTGTTATCTCTACTCAAGTTCTTACTTGGAAAATGAAGAAGGGTAATGTGACCGCAGATTCAATCGGTTACTCATCCTCGTTCTTCCAAGATGCTGACATTATTTTGGGCCTACAACGTGAGGATGAAGCCGTTGAAGACACTCGTTTACTAAAGGTTGTAGCAAGTCGTAACTCTGGACCTGCCGAAGTAACTCTTGAGTGGCAGTGGTCAGAAGGCCGATTCCGCGAGATGGATGCAACAGACCTATGAAACTTCCAAATTTAGCTCGTATTAAACGCGTGCTTGAACTTCGCCGTTCAAATGCTGCTCAGCCTATAAAAAGCAAAAAGGCTTACACACGCAAGGTTAAACATAAGAAGGTGGACTATGACCGTTGAAGATATGGAAGACCTGCTTGACCGTTTAAGTATTGAGTATTACAACATACGTGGCTCTGAGATTAACGGTCACTGTCCTGCACATTTAAAGCGCACAGGTAACGAGGACCACAATCCATCTTGGTGGATTAACTCTGATACTGGCGCACACATTTGTTTTTCTTGCGGGTTCAAGGGAAGCGTTACTTCCCTAATTGAATACGTTCAAGGAATTGATTATGAATCAGCCAAGGCTTGGATTGATACTGGCGTTGACTTGGGTAAAGCTTTAGATAAAGCCACAAAGAAAAAAACAGTTTTTGAAGAGGTTAGCGATATATCAGAGGCCAACCTTGCTGCTTTTGTTGAGCCTCCAGAAGAGGCCTTGCGTTCTCGTGGCATAACTAGTAACGCTGCGCGTTACTACGGCATTTTGTGGGACGCAAGCAAGGCTTGTTGGATTACCCCTATCCGAAACCCTGTAAATCAAAAGCTTTGGGGTTGGCAAGAAAAAGGGGCAAATAGGTACTTTCGGAACTATCCGACAGGGGTTAATAAAAGCCTCACCTTATTCGGATACGGCCAATACACCATTGGTCCCATGGTAGTGGTCGAATCTCCGCTAGACGTGGCTCGTATGGCCTCCGTAGGGCTTATGGGGGGCGTTTCTACCTACGGGTCAGCAGTGTCCAAGAGTCAGGTAAACCTCATTAGAGGGGCTGAGAGCGTCATATTTGCTATGGACAATGATAAGGCTGGTCGAGAGTCTTCTAAGGCTCTCCTAGGCTGGAGTTTGCGGCTTGGCTTTGAGGCCCGCTTTTTTAACTATGACCACGTAGATGTCAAAGACATTGGCGGTATGAGTAAAGATGAGATATTTTTGGGAATAGAAACTGCTCGTCATTCACTACACGGAGAGAAGGCTTTGGGATATGCATAAAGAAATTAGCGTTGGAAAGTTTTGGATTAGCTTCGGGTATTCATTTAAGCGTTTTGGTATTGGGTTTAATATTGACAAGTATCACATGGATATAGACCTTGTATTTTTTTGGGTTGGGGTTGAGTTTTGATTATTGGCTTAACTGGTTACGCCCAGTCAGGTAAAGACACTGTTGCAAACATACTTGTAGAAAAGTACGGTTACCAACGAGTTGCTTTTGCCGACCCTATACGCGCCTTGTTATACGAGGCTAACCCAATGTTAAAAGAAGGCTATAGAGTTCAAGGGTTAGTTGATTCGTATGGGTGGGATAAAGTAAAAGTAGATTACCCTGAGGCTAGGCGCCTTCTTCAAGACTTAGGTGTTGGTGCTCGTAAAATTTTTGGCGATATGTTTTGGGTACAGCAAGCTCTTAGTCAGGTTAACCTTGAGAACAAGTATGTTATTACTGATGTTCGGTACCCAAATGAAGCCAAAGCTATACGCAAATACAATAACTCCCAGATTTGGCGCATTAAACGTATCGGTATTAAAGCAGTAAACGCCCATGTCTCAGAGTCAGCTATGGAAGGTGAAAAAGTTGACCAAATTTTTGTTAACAGCGGAACCATTGATGACCTTAAAGTTTTAATTAGCACAAGAATGCACGGGTACAAATAATGCAATACTGGTCTTGGGTATTAGCGGTAATAGGTGTTTCTGGAATTTATTTTGTGGGGCGTAAAACTATTTGGGGTTGGCTAGTTTTGCTTTTTAATGAGTTGCTATGGATTACCTACGCTTTAATCACCGACCAGTACGGTTTTATATTTTCAGCTTTAGCTTACGCAATTGTTTACGTTAGGTCTTATATCCACTGGTCTAAAGACAAGATTAATGAGATACCTCTGTGACCTTTAAGGGTAAACTTCTTCCGTATCAACCTGACGCCGTTAACCTTATGTGTAAACGACAAAAGGTTTTAGTGGCCTATGACTTAGGGCTAGGTAAGACCGTACTTACTATTGCTGCTATTGAGCGGTTGATGGATAAGAACAAGATTAAAGAGCCCGGCCTTGTTGTATGCCTAAGCAGTATTAAATACCAATGGCAGAATCAAATTGAAAAGTTTACAGAGGGCACCTCAAAGTCTTTAGTTATTGACGGGACTAAAGCAAAGCGTGAGAAGCAATATGCGGAGGCGATGGACTGGGTTAACTCAGGGGTTGACTACATCATTATGAATTACGAACAGGTTGTTAACGACTGGGATTTAGTTAAAAAATTACCCAGAGGTTTTGTTGTTCTTGACGAAGCAACTGCAATCAAGTCTTTTAAATCTAAACGGTCTAAGCACACAAAGCGTTTATCTAATGCCCCGTTTAAGTTTGCTCTTACTGGAACTCCAATTGAAAACGGAAAGCCAGAAGAGCTGTTTAGCATTATGCAGTTTGTAGACGACCAGTTGCTGGGACGTTTTGATATCTTTGACAAAGCTTTTATTGTCCGCAATAACTGGGGTGGCGTAGACCGCTATAGAAACTTGCCTACTTTGCACGAAAAACTAAAAGAAGCCTGTGTACGTAAATCACAAAAAGACCCCGATGTTGCCCCATACCTTCCAGACGCTATACATAAAGAACCAATAACTATTACTTTAGATAGAGGTTCAGCCAAGTTATACAACAAGATTTTGCAAGACCTGCTCAACGACCTAGACGAAGCCCAGAATTTATTTGGGTCTAACTTTAATATTTTTGCCCATTACGGACTTGAGTCTCAACGTGGCGGAGAGATGGACGAGCTTAGAGGAAAGATTATGGCCAAAGTAGGCTGCCTAAAGATGTTGTGCTCTCATCCAGACCTTATTCGCACTAGCGCATACAACTACGACATGATGACAGGCACAGGGTCAAAGTACGCCTACGAAATAGTAAAAGACGGGGCTCTAGACGGAGTAAACAACAGTCAAAAGTTTGACCTGTTGATTAACTACGTTAAAGACTTTCTTGATGAGAATGAAGAAAACAAGGTAGTTATATTTGCTACTTATGTAGATATGCTTGAAAAGATTTCTACTGCTTTGGGTCCAGATATGTGCGTTACTTACTCAGGGCGTATTGACGCTAAAACGAAAGAGGAGAACAAAATTGCCTTTAACACTTTACCTAACATTCGCGTCTTTATATCTTCTGACGCTGGTGGTTACGGTGTTGATTTGCCCGCTGCTAATCTCCTTATCAATTATGATTTACCTTGGTCTGCAGGTTCTGCAACTCAACGAAACGGGCGTATTATGAGAGCCTCGTCAAAGTGGGCAACCATAGTTGTGCAAGACCTTTTAGTGGCTGGGTCTATTGAAATTAGACAACACGAGATGTTGCAACATAAAAACGCCGTAGCAAGCGCTGTTATTGACGGTACAGGCATAAATGAGGCTGGCGGAGTAACTATGAGCGTAGGCAGTTTAAGCGGGTTCTTGCGCCTAACTTCGGTATAATTTTTGGATGCCTAACGCACCTAAGACCCCTACGCGTACTATCCGCGTCCCAGATGACCTTTGGACCGCGGTTCAGAAGAAGGCCGCCCTTGAGAAGGTTACTGTGACCAGCATCATAATTAAAGCCCTTGAGGATTACCTAACCCCGCTTGACAGCTAAATAAGTCTTCGACTATCTTTGACCTCGAAAGGGGTTGAATATGTCTCTAAACAAAGAAGATTTAACACGTAACGTTCAACAGTTTGTATCGCTTAAGGATGAAATTAATCTCCTTACAAATCGTCAAAAAGAAATCAAGACTCGTCTTGTTGACCTACTTAAAGAATACGGCGAGGTTGACTCAAAAGGTCACATTGTCCTTGAGGTAGACGACAAAGTAACTGGTGTTGATAAAATTACTCATCAACGAAAAGTTATTAAGAACCTTGATATGGATGTTGCAGAAAAAATTATTGCGGAAAAAGGTTTGACAGAACGTTGTGTCAAGATGGTTCCTACATTAGATGAAGCAGAGATTATGGCTTCGTTCTACCGCGATGAACTAACAGAAGCAGACATCGACGCTATGTTCCCTGAAAAAGTTATTTACGCTTTTATCGTTTAATATGGGACACATGAGTAATTCAAATAACGCTAAAGACTTTATTGAGTCTACTTTTGCTAGTTTGGATAACTATTATCCAGGCAGTAAACGCAAACGCCGCGAAGATGTAACTCCACAAAAAGTACAAGTTGAGTGGGACTCTAAACCAGTCATTAAAACACTACCCAACGGAACTAGTGCGGAGATGTTTACTCTTGGTGCGTTAGCAAATGCTTTAGGTCGCCCTATCATCACATTACGTTCGTGGATGGGCGAAGGCTACTTACCTACATCTCCTTACCGATTGCCTTCAACAGTTGACAAAAACGGCAAGGAGGTACAAGGTAAGCGCTTGTACACAAGACCAATGATTGAGGTAACGGTAGAACTGTTTAATAAGGCTGGCGTACTTACGGCAAAGCGTATAGAATGGTCTACTAACCGGCACCTCATAACTGAGATAGCCGAGGCTTGGGATAATATCCAAGCAACGGAAACAGAAAACAACTAAAACAAAGGAAAATAAATGTCAATTAATAGAGTTCCAAATGCAGACGAGTACGTTTCAGAAACTGAAGCGTTTGTAATTGAAGACCGCCCAGTTGCGGCTTCATCAACAGCAGTTCAATCAGGTTGGGATGCCGCTGAAAAATTAGCGGGCACAGCAGGTGATTTCCCAGTCGAACTAAAGCTTGGAGAAGACTTCCAAGTTATTAAGTTCCTTGACCCAGATGGTCCCTTTGCAACATACAAGCAACACTTCCTACAGCAAAAAACTGTTGGTCGTCGTTCATACATTTCTCTTGGTGCTAACGACCCATTGTGCACCAAACTCAATAGCAAGCCTGAGGACAAGCGTGCGTTTACCGTCGTTAACCTTAGCGCTCCAGGCGGTCCACAGCGTCAGATGATGATTGCTACACCGCGTCTTTACAAGACACTACACGCTGCACACTTCTCACCTCAGGGCCCACTGAATAAAAATTTCTGGGCACTTAGTCGTACAGGTAAGATGCAGCAAACTGTTTACCACCTAAATGCAATCAAGGGCCGAGACCTCCAAGAGGACTGGGGCATTGAAGAAGCAGCAGCCGAAGCAGCAATCGCGCAAATGGCGTGTTATACCAAGGATGATATTAAAACTCATTCATGGGCAGAGTTGGAAGAAATTGCCAACTCATTGTTAGCTTAAGCAAACTAGCTGTCTAAGGGCTGGGGGCTTTCTTTCCCCCTTTCTGGAGTCTCCAGCTCTTAGACCTTAAAGGGGTATGCATGAATATTATTACGACTAAAGAACAATTACAGGAATTAGTTGACCACTACTCAAAGGTTGATGCCTTTGCGTATGACGTTGAAACTGTAGGAGACCGTCGTGGTGATACTCCAATAAATGAGGTTTTGTGGATTACGTTAGCCACACACGGGCGAGCAGACGTTATCCCAATGGGACATCCTCACGGAGAGTTACTAGATGTGGTTTATCCACTAACTGGTCAGGGAGAAAAACGCGTAGAAAAGGGGCTCCCTGCCAGACCTAGTGACTACTCCCGAGATGCTAAAAAAGCAACGTATGTATTTGGTGATGCGCCACAGCAGTTATTTCCTGCTGATGTGTTTACCGCTTTAAAACCACTTATGTTTGACCCTAACATTTTAAAAGTAGGGCATAACTTACTTTTTGATTTAACTTCTGTAGCAAAGTATTACGGGAACAAATACCCAGTAGGTCCGTACTTTGACACAATGATTGGTTCTTTTATCTTAGATAACAAGAACAAAAATAAAGTAGGTTTAGCCGATTCTTTAGCCCGTGAGTTTGGCTATCACATGGTTAAAGGTGTGGGTAAAGAGGTTGAAAAGCATTCATTTACTGATGTAGCTAAGTACGCCTACCTTGACGCAAAATACACGTTTTTACTGTGGAAGAACTTAAATCCTAGACTTACTGAGAGCAACCTACAAAAAGTAATGAAGTTAGAGATGGATGTTTTAAACGTTTTATGCTCTATGAAGCTTACTGGAGCACCGATTGATATGGTTGTTTTAGAAGAGCTTCACGAAAAACTTGTAGAAGATATTGAAAAAGCTAAAGCAGACGTCTTTATTGCCGCTGGGCGTCAGTTTAATATGAACTCAAACCAAGAGAAGCAGTATTTATTATATGCACCTAAGGCAGAGGGCGGTAGAGGGTTAGCTCCTAAGGTACTTACGTTGCGTGGAAATACGCGTGATAAAGAGGGCAAAGAGTTAACTTACGCAGATTACTCTGTTGCAGCAGAGGCTCTTGAACCGTATAGAGATAAAGACCCCCTAGTTACCGCAATACTTATATACGCAGACTTAAACAAGTTGCTTACTACATATGTAGTGCCGTACCTAGGTGGCGATGTTACAAGAACTACTGGCGGAAAGTCTAAAATTGAACACAAAGACAGTCTTTTGATTAACGGCCGAATTCACTGTGATTTTATACAGCACGGTGCTGAGACAGGTCGTTTTTCGAGCCGTAACCCTAATCTTCAAAACGTACCCGCGCCTCACACGGTTCACGGAAAATCTATTCGTAACCTGTTTTACGCACCAGAGGGTTATAAGTTAGTTGTGGCTGACTACTCTCAGATTGAACCTCGAGTTATTGCCTCTATGTCCGAGGACCCAATTATGATGTCTAACTATTTAGAAGGTAAAGACATATACACCACAGTCGGAGACACTATGGGGGTTGACCGAAAGGCTGGAAAGGTTCTTGTGCTTTCTATGGCTTACGGCGTTGGCCCAGATAAGATTGCACGTTCTATTGGCTGTTCCGTAACGGAGGCCAAGGACCTATTGGGCGACTTCTCTAAGACGTTCTCTGCGGTAAACAAGTACCGTCTAAAGGTTCTGGCCGTCACTCGTGCCAGTAGCCCAGCGTATGTTTATACGATTTTAGGGCGTAAGCGCTACCTTCCTGAGATTAACTCTAACGACCGCATGATTAGAGCTGGAGCTGAGCGTCAAGCTTTTAATACTAGAATTCAAGGTTCAGCCGCCGATATTATTAAACTAGCCATGGTTCGGGCGCACGGACTACTTCCCGAAGAATCTAAGCTAATATTGACCGTTCACGATGAGCTAGTTACGCTTTGCCCAGACCACCTTGTTAAAGAAACCGAGGACGCTATCAGAACCGCAATGGAAGGCATAGACATTTTAAACGTTCCACTAATTGCGGACATAACAACAGTTCAGCGTTGGGGAGAAGCAAAGTGAGTTGGAAGTTTTGGAAAAAAAACGAAGAGCCTCAGATATACAGTAATACGGTTCCGCTTAGTACTTTAATTAGATGGTATTGCTACGACTTAGGTATTGAAGAGCCTAATGATTTATTTCGTGCCTTTGATTTAATGCCCGTAAGTAAAGAGGGTGAAGAATACGAAATGGGTGAGAGCGAGTCTAGAGTAGAAGAGATAGACGGCCTTATTCCGTTTTTTAAGATGATTTCTGCGATTAACGCCAAGGCTATAAGTACAATTCAATTACAAGATATAGAGACAGAAGATGTTTCTGATATTGACCCAGATTTAATGGAAGGCCTGTACCAGCAAGTATCATTTGCTGCGTTGGTTGCCGCTTTTTCGGCAGCACTTGAGCTAGGGTTTTTAAACAAGTCGTATAACTTTTTATCTACTTACGGAGCAAACGAGGAGGATGAAGATGAGCAGTAATTGGTGGGCTAATAAACTAGGTGCTGCCCCAACACCGATACCAACAGCAACTCAACCCCCGCAACAGCCCGTGTATCAACCACAACCGCAACAGCCCCAGTACATACCACCAGTTGCATCTAACAATTGTCCTGGATGTGGAAGCGGTAACTACTCTGCTGCTGGTGGAGGTAGGGCGCGTTGTTATGACTGTGGGTACCCGATTCAACAAAGTGGTTCAGGTATGGGTAAAGGCATAGTAAGTGGTCCTCAACCAACAGGGCCTGTTCAAGCCGCTGTACAAGTAGAAACTGGCGGTTGGAACCCAACAACAATTATTGGTAAGCTTGAGTAATGACCAAGTCAACAATGAATCCAGAACTATTAAAAGTAATTGCTAAGTTAAATAAAAAGTTTGGACCAGAAACAGTAGTAATTGGAACAGACATAAGAGACGACCTAATTGGTCGTGTTACAACAGGCTCACTTGCGTTAGATGTAGCGTTGGGTGGGGGTTGGCCAACCAATCAATGGCATGAGATTGTTGGCGAAGAGTCCAACGGTAAGACGGCTATTGCACTTAAAACTATTGCTGCTAATCAAAAGAAAGACCCTGAATTTACAACTGTATGGGTTGCAGCAGAGCAGTGGGTTCCTTCTTACGCAGAACTATGCGGTGTAGACATTAACCGAGTGTTTGTTATATCTACGAATATTATGGAGGAAGCTTATGAAGCGGTTATTCAAGTCGTTGAAAGCAAGGGTGCTGATTGCATTGTTATTGACTCACTCCCTGCTCTTGTTCCAGGAGCGGAAGATGAGAAAGAAATGGATGAGTACACCGTCGGACGAGGAGCGCTCTTAACTAATAAATTTTTTCGTAAGGTTGGCCTTGCTTCAAAGCGTAGCCTTATTGAAATAGAGCGCCCATTTATTGGCATTATGATTAATCAATGGCGTGACCGTGTAGGTGTTATGTACGGTGACCCTAGAACTACCCCCGGCGGTAAGGGAAAGAACTACAGTTATTTTACTCGCGTAGAGATTAAACGAGATGACTGGATTGAGGTTGGTACTGGCGACTCTAAACGTCGTGTAGGCCAAACTATCAAAGCCCGAACTATCAAAAACAAGTCTGCCCCACCATCACAGGTTGGTTATATTGACTTCTACTTTGCTGATGGGGGCACTGTAGCCCCAGGCGAATACGATTTTGCTAAGGAAATTGTGGCCCTTGGAATTATTAACAAGGTCATCATAAGAGCAGGTGCGTACTACCGATATGCGGAACGGCAGTGGCAAGGCGCAGATGCTATGGTTAGCTCTATCAAGGAGGAGATTGACCTCCGAGATACACTGGAGAAGGATGTTCTTGAAACTGTTAAAGCTGGTTCTAAGTACGTAGTAGAACCTGACGATGAAGAGTAAAGGACAAAAAGAATCAAGGAAGCACGAGGATAGACTCGCTAAGAAAATCGGCGGGCAGCGTACTGCTGCAAGCGGAGCATTCTGGAGTCGAAAAGGTGATGTCAGGTCTAAAGATTTGCTCGTAGAGCATAAGTGGACTGGCAAAGCTTCCGTATCCGTAAAGGCTGCGGTTCTAGAAAAGATTGTCACAGAAGCAATTCTTGATGGTCGAATGCCTGTCCTTGGTTTTCATCTTAATGAAGAAAACTATGTTTTATTACTAGAGGACGATTTCCTAGAGCTGCGCCATAACCTCCAGGAGTGCTCTTGTACGAAGACGAAGGTGTAGAAAAGTGGCGTTACGATGCTAAATGCAAAGGTTACGACACTGAAATGTGGTTTCCTCCACGAGATAAAGATTTATATAAAGTAATTGCTAATGAAGCAAAGTCAATTTGCTTAGGTAAAGATGGTCTGCCAGAATGTCCAGTAAGGGTTGCTTGTTTACTTTACGCAGAAAGTAACGACGAGCAGCATGGTATTTGGGGTGGCCTTAGCCACAGAGAAAGAAACGCGTTAAGAAGGAAAGCTGAAAAACACGGAGCAACATTAGAAGAATGGGTTAACAAAAACAAACCATGAGCGGCTCACTAAAAGACTTTGCTAATATAAGTAAGATTCCTAGCAGAGTCTTGGGGTCTGTTGAGCGTTACGTAATGACGCAACCAAAAGACACAAGCCGCTCTACAACTGTTTTACATCCATCTGAGATTATTAAATCAGATTGGTGTCACCGCTCTTCTTACTTTCAATTATTAGGCTTTCCTCCTCCCCCAAGTAAGTACAAAACAAGTTTAAGACAAAAACGCGTGTTCCAACTTGGCCACGATATCCATGCGGGTTGGCAAACCATCTTTCACGAAATGGGTAGATTGTATGGAAAGTACTCTTGTGATTCGTGTGGGTTAATAAATTGGAGTATGGGTGTTGACCCGTGCGCAGTTTGCGACGGCAAGTCTCACTCTTACAAAGAAGTATCTTTAATGTACGACCCCCTTAGAATTTCGGGGCATGCAGACGGTATTTTGTTAGGTCTTGGTGAACCTTTGTTGCTAGAGATTAAATCTGTAGGCGCAGGAACGTTTAGATTTGAAGCCCCTGAGTTAATGTACGCACATAACGGTGAGATTGAATCTATGTGGAAGGTTCTTAAGGCTCCATTTATGAGCCACATAATGCAGGCACAGATGTACATGAAATTAGCTGAGTTAATTAACTTAGAACATCAGCCACAAGAAGCGCTGTTTCTTTATGAAAACAAAGCGTCTCAAGAGCCAAAAGAATTTGTTGTTAAGAAGAGCGACTTTGGTATAACTTCTATTTTAGAGGCCTGTGAAGATTTAATGGCCAGACTTGACGCTAAAGAACCTCCCGGGTGTAACATTAATGGTGAAATAGGTTGTTACAAGTGCACACCTTACAAGGAGGAAACCAATGGCTGATATGCATATTCAACCAGGTCACGGAGATGTTGTTCTAGAAGTACTCAAGCACCAGGGGTTGCAAGTTAGAACCTCTATGAAGATGGAAACGCCAGAACTTCCAATTGATATTACAGAAATTGGCGATGAAGATTTAATGTTATTGTTTTCAAAGCTAACCGCGTATAATAACTTTTTAGCTACACAGTTTGCTTGTGCCATGATTGACGAACGTGATTCAGAACGTAGTTTAGATTATGAAGAGGGCGTTGCTTTCTTGCAGTCTTACGCAGGTAAAACTAGCCTAGCCTCACTGGTAAAAGCGCATGTGGCTACAAACCCAAAGGTTGTTGAGTTAAAAGAAGTTCATTCTGCTCGGTACAACTACCGCAAACTTCTTGAAGTAATGGTAAACAACGTAGAAAGAGATACCGCATTGGTAAGCAGAGAATTAACTAGACGCACCTCAAGCTTGCGTAACCGCAGCGATAGAATGTTCCCATGAAAGTAAAGTCGTTTGGCCCAGGGCTTACTGAAGGCGTAGAAACATATTTAGGTATTGACCAGTCATATAGCGGATTTGCTATGACTTTCTTAGGTACCGACGGCTCATACATAACCACAGTAAAAAGGTTTGAAGATATGGGCATTCGCCGTTTAGCTTTAGTTTACGTTTCAACTACCGAGACGCTTAAAGTAGTTGAAGAGCAAGGCAATATTATTAAAGACACCTGCATGGAAGGCTACGCTTTTGGTAGCCAGATGGCTAATATGGCTGGAGAACTTGGCGGAATTGTAAAGCTCAGCCTTTACTCCTATTTTAATGACCGTCAAGGCCAGTACCCACTTATTGTTCCCCCCACTAACCTCAAGAAATATGTTGCAGGTAAGGGTAACTCTGTGTCTAAAAGTCAAATGTTGCTAAGCGTGTATAAAAAGTGGGGCGTAGAGTTTAACGACGACAACGCCGCTGACTCATACGGTTTAGCCCATCTAGTGTCTGGCAGTCATACTAGGGAAGTTGAAAAAGAAGTGTACGATAAGCTGCAAGACCCAAAGTTCAGGGAGAAATAAATTATGAGTGAAGCCCACAAGATATTAATGCAATTGCGTCAAGCTAAAGATGACGTAAAGCGGTTAGAATCTGAGTACCGAAAAGTGTGTGAGTGCAACGATAAGATTCCTGGGGCTAAGTTTGAACCTCACTCATATCAAAAGATGTATAAAACGTGTAGGTATCACGAAGTGACGTTTTATCGGCACACAGAAAGGCAAAACCATGCCCGTGTATGATTTTGTGTGCATGAACTGTGACCGTACAGTAGAGATGCATTTTGCGTTTGATGCCGTCCAGCGCCCTACTTGTGAAGGGTGTGGAGCGTTTATGATTAAGTCATACACACCGCCCGCAGTACAGTTTAAAGGCGGCGGTTGGGGCGGCCAAGGGTGACGGAGCTACCTATCAGAGCTTTAAAGCCTGATTACACGGGTAGTATGGACTACGCGGAATTAGTTTGCCACGAATGTCCAGTATGTGAGTCAAGTCTTTGGAACTTAAAAGTACAGTTTGAGGACTATGAGATAAGTCAATACTTATTAGATATGGAATGCTGCATTTGTGGCACTTACGCCAAGGCCCCTACCCCCTTAGACCGCCCGTAGTTTACGCTGAAAAACCCTCAAATACACCTCACAATTACTTCTTGAACCGAACAACATTCGTAACCCAAGGAGCAAAACATGACAGATACACCACAAGACGAAGAGCACATTTTAAGAGTAAGCGCAGGGTCCAACCCTCAGTCGCTAGCTTCTGCTATCGCCCATAGTATTTATGAAACCCGTACTTGCAAGATTCGCGCCGTAGGCGCAGGAGCAGTAAACCAGGCAGTTAAGGCAATTGCTATTGCCCGAGGTTACACCGCCCCAAGAGGCTTAGACCTAGTCTGTATTCCGGGGTTTGCCTCAATTGCCTCACACGACGGTCAGATTTCGGCAATTGTATTTGTGGTAACCGCTAGTTAGTGCAGACAAATAATAATAAAACAGTTATTGTTTGATAAACCCTTTAGGCCAAAGGAACCAAAAATGAAAGATTCAACTAAGAGCACAAAGAATATCGCTCCAAACTCTACAGAGCCATCAGTTACATCAAGCGCAACGCCTGTTGTAGCAAAGCCTGAACGAGGAAAGCTGATGAAGAAGACTGGTAACGCTAAGGGTGGAACTGACCCATACGCACAGCCAAAGCCGTCACGCACGTTTGTAATGAGCCCAAATGCTCAAGGACGTAATGGCGCAACTTATGGAATTAGAGCAAAAATGCCTTCGTACACAGCTCCAGAAGCTACATCTACGCAGGGCAACGGAAGACTATTGTCATCCGCTGTGAACCGTTCACGTCCTAACTTCGACGACTCAATGAACGATTCCATGGCCTAATACAGGCCCACTTAAAAGCCCTCGGCACTCAGTTGCCGAGGGTTTTTTGTTGCCACTTTGTGCTACGCTTTGATGAGTTGCAGATTCATCACAGACGAGGGAGCAGATGTGTTAGATATTCTAGGCAAACATTTAGAGGGGCCGTCAACTAAGTGCGGTACAGCTCTTTGGATAGAAACACTTTCAGAAGAAGAACAAGAAACCTTTAAATTAATAAAAGAAAAAAGCAAAAACATAAAATTAGCCGTGTTATGGAAAGAGTTAACGGCGGGTGGTTATTTGCCCCTTGGTTTAACGGCATTTCGCTCACACTTGCGGGGGTATTGCTTATGTCAGAAAAATTAAATGCATTAAAAAAAGCTTTAATAACAGCGGATTTAAATGGTTTAGAGGCTGATGTTAAAAAATCTAACGTGCCACAAGACTATAGGGCGCGTTTAGATATTGGTCCTGACGGTGGGTATTTTGTTTCTGTGCCACACAATGCTGGAGAACTTCCAGATGCTGTAGATATGTTTAAAGATTTTGATTTAGACCCGTCTGTTTGGGTAGTGGTTAGCGTTCGTAAAAGCCGTTGGCAACGATTTGATGGTGAGTGGTTAGAAGCAGCACGAGTATCAGTAAAACCTGCTTATCAAGCACGCGGTGACAAAGACCTTGATTACAACGAGCTGGTAGCAAGCATAAGTAAATGGAAACCAACAAAAGTTGATAAAGCAACAGGGCCTCTGTTTGCTATCTACGCAATTGGTGACACTCAGTATGGAAAAGATGCAGGTGGCGGAACAGAAGCAACCGTGGCTAGAGTTATGAATGCTATAGATGAGTCTGTTGCTCGTCACAAAGAGTTGTTAAAAATTGGGCGAAACATAGGAACAGTAGTTCTACCTCAACTAGGGGATTGTATTGAAGGTTCTACAAGTCAAAACGGAAAGGTATTGGGGCGTAGTGATTTAGGGGTTACCCAGCAGGTACGCATAGGACGTCGAGTACTTATGGCTTGGGTCAAGGCATTTGCTCCGCTATGCGAAGAATTAATAATCCCAGTGGTTCCAGGCAACCACGATGAAACACACAGAATTATGATGACCGACCCAACAGATTCTTGGCAAATTGACATTGTTTCGGCTGTTCAAGACGCGTGTGCGGAGAACCCAGCGTTGTCTCACGTTAAGTTTTACTACCCAAGCGCTGACCACGCAACGTTAGCAATTGATTTAGGTGGAACTACTATTGGTATGGCCCACGGACATCAAGCTAAAGATATGGGTAAGTGGATTTCAGGTCAAGCAACTGGTAGAACACCAGTAGGTCAAGCAGATGTTTTATTGACAGGCCACTTTCACCATTTTCGCGCCGACCAGATTGGCCCCCGTCTATGGATTCAAGTACCTGCCATGGATGGTGGAAGTGCCTGGTTCCGTGACAAGAGCGGGTTAGAATCACCAACAGGTATTGTTTCATTAGTTGTTGGTGACGGGTATGACCCACGACGAGATTTAGCAGTTATTGCAGGAGAAAATCGCTTACCATAAGGGTATGCCAAACACGCATCAAAATGTGCAGTCACTCGGAGCGGGTGGTTTACAAGGAACGTACACTAACTACGGTGGTGGCGGTTCTCCAGTTGCACGCTCTGATTTAGATTTTTTACGTTTAGGTGTTGGTCGTCAACCTTCTGCAGAATATCCAGATGGTTATTTAGGAACTATTCGTTCACGTCGTGATGACCGAGGAAGACCATCCAGTACATCCGATAAAGTAATGGATAGTTTAAAAACTAGAGTTGGTCAACGTTCATACCAGCGCGGTGTTCACCGCGGAGAACGCATTGATGCATCAGATTATTATTATCCTGCAGGATTAGAACCAGACCGCGGTATTCGAAGACAACAGCGTGGAATGGTGGACGGAAACGTTATTAGAGTAGCCCGTAACACTCCAATGTCACAGTTTGCTCCAGCACCTCACTTACCAAATGATGGAAAAGCAGGTCCTCTTGCAAAGAGTGATTCGCCTATGCAAATTAATCAAGTACGTCAAAATCAAATGCGTAGCATGAGTCCGAGCTGGCGTTAATGACAAGACATGCCGACGGAAAACACGGTTACAGAGCGTGGGATAAAGACCGACCTGGGCTTATAGCCCCAGAGCAGGCCGCTTTCCCCCCACAGTCCTATCTTGGGCCGTTTCAAAGTAATTCAGAGCGCCTAATGACACAGGCAATTGCCGTAGGTCAAATGACCTCAGAAGAAGTTCAACAATATGTGCGCCCAAATTTACCTCAGGTAGAGCTATTTCCAGATAAGTTAGGGTATACAATTACAGAGTTCGGAATTAAAGATATTGTTGAGTTGCAAGGTAGGGCTGTACAACAACGTGTTGAAGCAGACCACTCACAACTACCTAACACAACGCAGTCAACAAGCCGTAACACCTTAGGAGGGTCAATTTAATGCCACGTAATAAAGCAGATTTTGCAGCCGCAGCCCCAGATTGGGTAAGTCCTTGGCCTATTGGCCACGAAAACCGTACCGAGTACGTAAGTCCTGAACAGCAAACAGCTAATATGCGTCCACAGAAAACAGAGTATCGTACAGAAGTAGATAGAACTAGCCGAGGAACTGCGGCCAAAGACGCCCCAATGCTAACTAAAAGTGCGTATCAAGAAAAGCATGGTTGGGTAAGCCCGTTCCCTCAAGGACACCCAGACCACACTCCAATGGTAAGCAAAGAAGAGCAAACAGAAAACATGCAGAGGCGTCAATAAAGAAATGAAAGACCCAGGATTATTCACAGACTCCACCGGCGAAGGCATGGCTGGGTCTATTGACTTATCCCTAGAATCACAACAAAATTTAAAAGAAACCCTCTACAATGGTTCTAAAGCATGTAAGAGTTGTGGGTCAAACCTAAACCCTGTACAGGCTATTAGTGCAGACCACTGCCACAGTTGTTCACGCAGAAACGCGAGCAAATTATTAAAGAATAGGATGGCACCATGACCGTCAGAAAAGCGCGTTCAGAGAACGCAGATATGTTAGAAGGCGCAACAGATGGTAAGTATCGTAAGCGTCGTCCTAATACAACTGTAGCTCCAGGACAAGGAGACCAGTTAACTAGCAAGAACCGCGCTGGTCTACATCCATATATGAACTACGGTTTTATTAACTCAGAAGAACCAGCAAAGGTTAACCCATTAGGTAACTAATGAATCCAAAAACAGAACAATTTAAACCTGCGTTCAAAGGTCAAACCTATGAAAATAAAAAGCAAGGTTTAAAAACACCCGAAGCAGTTGCTAAAGCACGTGAAGATGTTGCAAAGAAGTACCCACGACCAGCAGGTGGTCATGGTTTTATTGGAACCACCCAGGTAGATTGAGGTAATTAAAATGGCATTTACAGACGCAGATAAAGCAGAACTTGCAGACGTTCAAGCACGTCGCGCTTCAGGAACTCCCCCTCTCCCGGGTACCGCACCAGACCGTGCTCGTGACGCTAAGCGTTCAGTAGGGCCAGGAAGTCCAAACGAACTTGCTGCACTAGGTCGTATACATGAAAGAGTAAAGGCTGAACATGCTGAACGCCAAGCTGACGAGTGGTACGCAGGAAATGCTGGTTCCCATTTCCGCGAGGCTACGTTCGACACAGGCAGTGTAAAAGTAATTCCAAAGGGTTCTGGCTTTGGAAGAGTTGTTCCAAATGTCTAAAAAAGCTAGACACTTTACAGAGGAAGATGACAGAGAACTTTCTAACCCAAGTTCTTTACCGCCTGGAGTTACCGAAGATGACCTGCGCGAGGTAGGTTCAATACGCTCCCGTCCAGGTCAAAAAGAATTAGCAACAGAGTCTGAAGAGCGAGACCGTCGTAACGGAGTTCGCAGTAGAGGCATTGACCGCGAAGGCACTACTGGTATCCCATTTGCTGAATCACCTGACGCTAACTTTGCGTCTCAAATGAAGGCTATTGTACAAAGGTTTAAAGCAGCACCCGCAGGCGCAGAAAAAGAAAAACATCGTGCTGCAGCATGGGCAATGGCTGAAGGAATTAAACGAGATAGCGGGGCTGGATTTGACTCCGAAGCCCGAACAGGCGGACAAAGCGGTACCAGGGACGACGGTGATTTAACCCCAGGTCGCAGAACGGCTATAAAGTTTGTACCTGGTCAAGAAATGCCTTGTGTAAACGGGCGTTGTCATAACACTGTTCCTTGGGATGGCCCAAAGAAAGAGCCAGAAGGTTCACCTGTTACGGCGGGTATTACTACCTGTTCTGGCGGTAAGTGCGACATTCCAGGGGCGGTTGCACCGAGGCCCGCAGAAAGATAGTATTCCACTTGGTCTAATAATAGGAGCAAAAAATGGCAGATAGCATTAAAGATATTGCGCAAAAAGAAACAAAAGAACCTCAGATTCGTCTTTTAATCTGCCGTAATTGTAAGTCCGCGGAAGAACTTCCTGATTGGGAAGGGCACCCAGACGACGATGTACTACTGCAAATTACAGTAGAACGCCATCAGCAACCAGCTCCACACATTGGGCTATTGTTTAAGTTCCCAGTAAAATATTGGGCTCGTCCTGATGTCAAAGAGTCCATCATGAAGCAAATTCAAGAGGGCTCAACTGGCCTTGACGTTTTTGGCACAAAGTTTTATGACACAAAGTCGACATTTCAACAAGACGCCATGACTTGTTTTGCATTGCACAACCGTCCTGTAGGTCAATGCGGAGATTACAAATCAGATAAGAAAATATTAAAGCCTGATACCGCTAAAGAACGCAAAGCTGAAGGCTTGGCAGAGTCTAAGGCGCCAAAAGTTTATTTATGCGATTTTTGCCCAGTCAAGTCTTACAACATGAAGAAGTACAACCAGTCAAAGGGCGCGTACTAATGAAAAAGTACTCACACGGCGGATTTTCTGGAAAAATTTCTGAGAAAGTTAGCCCACACACAAAGACACGAGTTAGTGTTTATCACTCAGAGCAAGCGGGGTTTGATTATTCAGATGGTCAACGCTACACAACCATATGCGAGGACCACGGAAACCTTGTGACCACCCCCTCACAGGCGCACGCAAGGTCAGCAGCGGTTAACCCCTCTGATTGGTGTGAAGACTGTCAGACAGCGGGAAAAACCCGCACAGAGAACTTTACCGAAGCAAAGGATGTTAAATGAGTGATGAGGTTGAGGCCCCTGAAGCCCCAGATGTAGAGACTGCGTTTATTGTATACAAAGACTTTGAGGGGGCCTTTCACGCTACTCAGACCCTAGATATTGCCTTTTTAGTTGAGCGTTTGGCTACCCGTAACGACATGAAGGCCGCTTTTCAGGAGCTTTTAGATGCCCTAAAGGCTGACCAGATTGCTAGCGCGGTTGTTGATAAAATAAACAACAGATATGACGAGGAGAGCCAGCGCAAAGCGGCTGCGATACGTCAGAATTTACTCAAGAGGGATTCATCGTAACGACAGGGGTAAGTAATGTTTATAGAAATGACATGTGGATGCATGGCGGCTTTTCAAGCCGACGCTGAAGATGCAGATACCTTACTTCTTACGTGGGCAAATTCGTTTGTAGAAGCGCATCGCGCTTGCGGGTTTATGAACCAGTTAAACACTGATTACCCAGAAAAAACAAAACATTATGATGTTAATCCGTCAATCAAACGCAAAGAAAAAGACGAGTAAGTAAAGTAGTATAGCCTCATGGATTATAAAGAGGCGTTAGCAAACATAGCGGAGCCAATTACTGTGGAGCAGACCCCTACGTCCTACTTTAGCGACGCTCAGATGGGGCTAGACCCCCGCTTGTTTCGTAATAATAGGTTAATTGCTGCAGTTCGTTCAGGCATTTTAAGCGCCTTGTATGGTCATTTAAACAAATATTATCAAGGAGCAGATTCCTGGGCACACGTTTGGTTAGCTGGGTCAGGCGTATCCTTTCAATGGGCCGCGGCCAGAGACCCTGGCGATTTAGATTGCTTAATTGGAGTTGAGTACGAAAAGTTTAGGGCTGCCAATACTAATTACCGTGGGTTTAGTAATCAAGAGATTGCTTCAACCTTAAACGATGGGTTTAGAGAAGAACTACAAAAAGATACAAGCAACTTTTTAAATGCATTTGAGCTCACGTTTTATGTAAACGTTCAAACAAATATTTTAAATATTAAACCTTATGCAGCTTATTCTGTTACAGATGATGACTGGACAGTAAAACCAAATATGGAAACAGCAGAGCATAGAAAAGACTGGGACCTTAGAGTAGAGCGCGACCGTGCAATGGCGTTTGAAATATTTAACCGTTACACACAGGGTTTAAATAAAATACAAGTAGCTCAAAATGCACCATCAAGATTAAATGCTCAAACAGAAATAATATTGGCAGCATCACAAGCCTCAGCGTTATATGAAAGCATTCACCACGGGCGTCGTGCTGCGTTTAGTGAGTCTGGGGAAGGTTACCTAGACTTTGCTAATTACAGATGGCAGGCTAATAAAGATTCAGGTGTTGTATCAGGGCTAAAGAAGTTAAAAGACCTGTCTGATTCAGCAAAGAAGATACACAATGAAGAGACGTATGGTGTAGAGTTGCCAAGCACTGACGTCCTAATACGTCGGGCAGTACTTAAAAACCAGTAGAACACGGAGCACTAATCGTGGCAATACTTATGTACGTGGATAACGTACTCAGGAATAAACGCAAAGTACCTATTCGTGAGAGCCTTGTGCTTTATCGCGCCTTAAAAGAAACACAAAAGATATTTATAGCCTGTGACGATAGGGCTGAGTGTGAGACTTGGATGCGTCAGCATAACTTAAAGGCTTTTGATGATTTAGTTGACGGTCGAGTACCAGTTTCTAGTGAGATATTAGAAGTAAGTCAGGCTGAGTGGGTACGCTCCCAAGGCAAATTAGAGATGGTAATGACTGGCAATGTTGAGTCAGCTAAAGAGTTGCTAGAACGCGGATTCCGCACCCTTTTATTATTAGACCCCGAGTACATAGACCCAGCATCACGGCCAGATAATAGAAATGGCCGTAAAAGTTGGGATGACATTCAAGCTGAGATTGACAAGCAACAGGAGATGTTCGCGGAAGACCCACGAATTTAATAGAATGGATAACAATATGACAATGTTTACCGCTTACCCTAAGTATAAAGACGGATTACCTATGTTGGTAGCAGACGATGACTTTATTGAGCACTTACATGAGCAAGGGTATTCTACGATTGACATTACAGAGCTGTATCTGGAATGGGACGATTGGGCCGCTGAAAACGTCCTATGAAAATAATATACCTAGGGGCAGATGTCCCTAGTAACAGGGTTCTGCTAGCTACAACCGGAGCTGTAGACGTTGGCGTGAGCTACTGGCGGCTAACCCGCCGAGGATTGCCTAAAACCAAGGCATATTTGCTATCAAATTATTTTAATGACGACGCTAAAATATTTGTTCACGCAGGAATCCCTAAAACCCAGCAGCTGAGCCGGCCAGAGCTCGAGCAATTTGCCGCCGATTATGAAGAGTTTGTCGCCAATAATATTGACCGTATTAATATGTTCAGCGAGTTGACCCACCCCAGCTTGTCCCAGGAGTTTATTGAAAGTCAAAGAAAGACATGCTGGTCACAGGTTCCTCCCGCTAAGTTTTTGCCGATTTGGGACGTAACTACTGACCGTAAAGGTCTACAAAACCTAGCGTCTAAATATTTAGACATTGGAATTACAGGGGAAAACGTAGACAACGTTACCTGGCTAGCTTCAGAAACCCGCAACCTTCAGCGTACACACGGCACCAGGTTCCATGCCATAGCTTGTGCTAAACCAGATAACCTTAGGTCTATATTATTTGAATCAGCGGCTACCTTGGCTTGGCTATCGCCTATGACCCACGGAGAGACGATTATCTGGGATGGCACACGTCTGGTACGTTACCCCAAGAAGATGAAGGAACAGGCCCGCCAGCGTTACCGTCAAGTGTACGAAAAGGCGGGGTTAGATTTTAACAAGATTATGGAGGACGACCCACAAGAGGTGTGTCGTTTAGCAGTTTGGTCATACGAACAATTGGAGACAAAGTTAAATATGATTAACCACAATAGTTCAGATGATGACAACTTATATACTAACAACGATGATTTAGATGATGTCGATAACGCGGAAACTACCCTAGCAAATGTTGATAACAGGGGGGTCGGGATGCGGAAACTTGAACCGCGAAACCCAGAGGAAATGGGCAATTTACCCGTCTTTGGATACGACCTAAAAACCAATGTAGACGAGCATGGGGTCATCCAAGACACCACCCATGTGCAGTCACAGTCCACCTCACTTCGTGCATGTGATACCTGCTTTGTTGCCTCTAACTGTCCTGCTTTTAAGCCTCAATCTGTATGTGCATTTAAGTTACCAGTAGAGGTTAAGACTAAAGAACAACTTAAGAGTTTGATTAACGCAATCATTGAAATGCAGGGCCAACGAGTGGCTTTTATGCGTTTTGCAGAGGAAATGAACGGCGGATACGCTGACCCTAACGTTTCGCAAGAGATTGACCGCTTGTTCAAATTGATTAAAACTACTAAAGAATTGGATGACTCACGTGAGTTTATTCGCATGACTGTAGAGCGTCAAGGAGGGGCTGGGGTGCTATCAAGTATCTTCGGTGAGAAGGCAAAAGATTTAAATGAACTGTCAAACAATGGCTTCAGTGAAGAGCAAACTACCAAGATTATTCAACAATCTATTGAAGAATAACTAGTATATAAGAGCGTTAAAAATGTAAGAATTAGCACACGTCCAAAATTGGACACCGCTAGTGCTTCAAGGTAAGGTTGCCATACAGTAACATTAGGCGTCCCGCTGCCACACAAGCGGGATTTTCTATTATCAAAGGGAGAAATAAATGACGTTATCGTTTCATCTAGCAGATGAGTTCATCTCAGGCTACACAGGAAAGAAAGTGCCTTGGGGTTACAAAGATGCGGCTGGAAATAGCGTCGGGGAGATTACCTTCCTTCGAACATACTCCCGATTAAAAGAGGATGGAACCAAGGAGACTTGGGTAGATGTATGTGAGCGTGTTATCAACGGCATGTACTCCCTACAAAAGGACCACGCTAAATCAAACCGACTACCTTGGAATGATGCTAAGGCTCAGGCTTCCGCAAAGGAAGCGTTTGACCGTTTGTGGAACTTGAAGTGGACACCTCCAGGTAGAGGTCTGTGGGTTATGGGAACACCCCTAGTAAACGAGCAGAAGAACTCAGCCGCTTTGCAGAACTGCTCATTTGTATCAACTGAGTCAATGACCAAACTAAATCCCGCTAAACCATTTGCCTTCCTTATGGAAGCCTCCATGCTTGGCGTGGGCGTAGGCTTCGATGGAAAGGGCGCAGACAAGGACTTTACAATATATGAACCACAACCAGACACCGACCCAATCGTTATCCCCGACACCCGAGAAGGCTGGGTTGAGTCAACTTCCGCCGTCATCAATGCTTACCTTAAGCCAGATTCGAAGAAGCCTGTCTTTGACTACACACAAATCCGACCAGCAGGTACTCCGATTAAAACCTTTGGCGGCACGGCCGCCGGTCACGAACCACTAGAACGCCTGCATAATTACATCCATAATATTTTCAAGGGCCGAGCAGGGGGCAAGTTAACCCGCCTCGACGTAGCAGACATTGGTAACTTAATCGGTGTTTGTGTTGTAAGCGGTAACGTTCGACGTTCAGCAGAACTACTCATTGGACGCTTAGATGATGAAGACTTTTTGAACCTAAAGAATGCTGAGAAATTCCCTGAGCGTAACTCCTATGACCCTGGGAAACCTGGCTGGGCTTGGATGTCCAACAACTCTGTAGCGGTAGCAGTAGGGGCAGACCTCTCCTCAATCGTAGAAGGCATCGCTTTGAACGGGGAGCCTGGAGTTTTGTGGATGGATGTTACTAAGCAGTACGGGCGTCTAGCAGACCCTATTAATAATAAAGACTGGAGAGCCTCAGGATACAACCCTTGCGCTGAGCAATCCCTGGAGTCTTTTGAGTGCTGTACGTTGGTAGAGACCTACCTCAACCGCCATGACTCATTAGATGACTACAAGCGAACACTCAAGTTTGCCTACCTGTACGCCAAGACTGTCACCTTACTTCCTACACACTGGGAAGAGACTAACGCAATCATGCAACGTAACCGTCGCATTGGAACCTCAATGTCAGGTATTGCCAACTTTGCAGATATTAACGGCCTTCCAGAGTTACGAAAGTGGATGGACGAGGGGTATGGCACTATCCAGTCATACGACAAGTCATACTCAGAGTGGCTTGGTATTCGTGAGTCAATCAAGATGACAACTGTTAAGCCGTCAGGCACAGTCTCAATCTTGGCTGGTGAATCTCCAGGAGTTCACTGGACTCCAGGAGGTAAGTATTTCTTGCGTTCTATTCGTTTTGCAAATGAAGACCCTATGCTTCCTCTATTTAAATACTCTGGTTATCAAGTAGAGCCTGCATCAGAGTCCCCAGACTCTACATCAGTGGTGTTCTTCCCTATTAAATCTAAAGCACTGCGCTCTGAGAAAGACGTTTCTATTTATGAAAAGACCTCCCTTGCGGCTACGGCTCAGCGTTACTGGTCTGACAACTCTGTTTCTGTGACTGTTTCCTTTGACGCAGTCAAGGAGAAGGACGCAGTAGGAACTGTTCTTCATATGTTTGACGGGCAACTAAAGACTGTTTCGTTCTTGCCTATGGGTAACCACGTGTATCCGCAGATGCCTTACACACAGATTACAGAAGAAGAGTACGAGGCATACACACATACGTTATTGCCAATCGACTTTACCGATGTCTACGCAGGTATGGCCTCAGACGCCATTGGTGAAAAGTATTGTGATACTGACTTCTGCGAGGTACCTAAGCCATGATGTTCGATAAAATTAAAGAGGCCAAGGAAAATAGTCATGGCATTGTATTTGAAAATTACCAAACCCCAGATATAACTTGGGAAGAGGTCCTAAACTTTTTATATAAAGAGTCAGTTATTCCAAATCACAATTTAGAAGAAAAAGTAAAGCAACATAATAATAATGACTTTATATCAATCGGTAATGTACAAATACAAAGCAAGTTTTGGCTTGCCCCGCAAACCTCTAACATATTTAAAGAGTTTAAAGGGGTATCAGAACTTCTACATGGGTTAAACAATGAACAAGAGGATACTTCTTGTGGCTACTATAAAACCATGTCACATACTTGCGCCCTTGACTGGCACTTTCAAGGTATAAGAGTCTCTCTCTCCAATAGGCTTGTTTCAGACCACCATGACCCTCACGATATATTTTATTGGCAAATAGTGGGGACATCTTTTTGGAAGATAGACGGAGGCGTTACCTACACGCTAAACCCAGGAGATTTGCTTTACTTACCTCTTGAAAACTCGCATGAGGTTTGGTGCGATGGCCCTAGAGCAGGGCTTTTAATAGATAACTTAAATAGTAAAGCACTCAACGAGTAATAATCTCCCTTATACTTTTTACATGGGCAGAAATCATTTCTCACGACATGGAGGGCCGTATTTTATTAACGACGGCTTTTCTAAGCACTTAGATAATAAACCTGCCGCAGATAAGAGTTTCTTTTACCTTCAAGTAGGTCTAGCGTGCTTTCTTACATTACCGCTAGCTGCTCTTTTACTTCTATATATCCTCTGAGTACACCTTTAATAATAAAGAGTGGCTCTCGTAGGCTTTCTCTCTCGTTGCATAGCGGGCCCGGTGAATCGGCAGCATGTCTTGGTCATACACAACGCCCTCATAAATCATAGGTATTTTATTAGGGTTCCAGCGTGAGAAAGAGAAGTTACTTGTTAGTCGTTCAGGCTCAGGCATGTCAATGCCTGTCCACTGAGTAATAATAGTAAAGCCTTTTGTACGACTCTCTCTCCTGTATCTACCTTCAGACGAATAGGCGAACCAAGACTCAAAGGTCATTGGCTCGCCTAATTCATCAAATACGCAGTAGTCGTATTCGCTACTCTTCTGAATCGTCTTCATCTATTAGCATGCCTTTATCTAAGTTAAGAACTACAACCTCAAAGCCTTCTGGTGCACCCATAAGGTGTATCTCGTTCTTGTAAAGAACTACGGTAATCTTTTTACGCGTCGTCTTACTATTTTTTCCGTAGTAATTCTCTCCACTACGAGGGTTGTGGTTGTTCATACGCGGTTCTTTAGAGAACTGCTCATCATATTTACTCATCGTCGTCCTCATCATCATCGTCGTAGGGAATAACTAATGGGTATGGGTCACTTGGAGTCCAGTTAGGGTTTGGAAAGTCGGTGCTCATAGTTTCACGTCGTGAACTGCGCCAAGAACCTTCTTGTCGTCAGATACGTCCCAAGTTAAACGGCTTCTACCAACCAACGTTGCAGACCAACGCTTTGCAGGTGCTGAACTAGAGAACGCTTCCGCACCTGTCTCAACGAGTGAACCTTCTCGGTTAGTTACTGTGTAGTGGGCAAGCCATGAGCCACCCTTTTCTTGGTTCTTAATAATTGCAAACTTATAGTGACGCTTCTTATCATTCTCGATAGGTGCGTTAAACGTTACTTTGTGCATTGTGTTCCTCTCGTTGTGGTCTTACTATTTCCTTGACTTTAGCATAGACATTGGCGCAGTTATAACAGATTTTCTCTGTTACCACACCAAGACAGAAAGCGTCTGTACCTGAGTAAACTAACTCAGTTGACGTACAATCTTTAACTTCACATTCTTTCATAATATTCCTCTCTCTCGTTACTGCCGTTCAACACCTTTAGGCTTTTGTTACTTGAAGTTTAGAGGGATAGTTAACTAGTACGTTTACGTCTATGTAATCATAGTGAACTTCGTCTACGTAAGTGTGCTCGTCGTCCATATTATCTTTGCTAGTTACTTCAATGAAAGAACTTCCATACTCGTAACACTGTGACAACGAGATTATCTCTCTACCTTGAATAGAGGTAAAGTTTCTCGGGTACTCCATAATAGAACGGCATAGTGCGTCTAGTGCTGAGTATTCCTCATAGTCGTCGCCCAAGAAGTATTGGTCGTCGGCTTTAATCATCTGAGATGAGTGGTTATACGTTGTTCCACCTATAGCGGTTAACGCTTCTAGGCTAATTGCTTCTGTCGTTTTAGACATTTATTTCCGTTTCTGTAGTTATAGTTTTAGACCTTCGCGTCGTAACCCATGAGAAATCTTTCTAATTGCTCGGAAGTCACTAGGCGTTGATGATGAATAGTATACGAAGCCTGTAGGAGATGTCCATTTTAGATGGTTGTTGTTACGCTTCTCAACTGTCCAGCCTTGTACCAAGGCTCTTTTGATGAGTGCTCGCATGTCCCTGTCAGGAGACAACCGTCTGTCACTGCTCATTTTTCTCCCGTCGGACAATCTGAGTAAGGGTTTTCCTGCCCCTCGTTGTCCTCACACATGCAGAAATTAAACCGCTCTACCTGTGTGACGTGAGTTAGTTCTGCCAACTCACCCCAACTAATTGAGTCTGTCACTTTTTATCTCCTCTCTCATTTCGTGCAGTTTTTCAACCGCAGGGTCATGCTGCCACGTTTTAGTTTTTTTGTCCATAGGCTTACGAATAATATATTCCATTAAGCGTAAACTATTTAATTGCATACTTTTATTATTATCTTGGTTGTTTTCCATAGACTTATTACTCGGTTCCAGGGAACTGAATAACTATTCCGCCTTTGTCGTCGCCACCGCAGGTACAATTACCGCAATCGCATTTATTTTCGAACGTTTGTTCGGACTCATCGTGCTCTTGAAGCAGGGCTTTAATATTAAAATGCTTAAAGAACGCCCCCATAAAATCGGCGTACTCGTCTAACTCGGCTCTAATATCAAGGTAATCTTCGCCGTCGTAATCACCTGAGCGAAGGTAACTAAGGTCAGCGATTAGATTTAGACTGTTCTCAATCAGCATTATGGCGAGTTTATCGCCATTTACATAAGCGTCCACCACACTGTTAAAGCGTGGAGTACTTGTAACAACAAAGTCGTCAGGGTTCAGGGTCATGGGTATATCTCTCTCTTTAGTAGGGTTCCAACACAAACTATGCTCACGATACGCCGTCCATTTCAGTTACTATCGGCTTAATTTTCTTTTCCATTAAAGGAATTGGCTTACTCAACTCGGCTTCTTTAAGAGTCGTGTTCATAAGGGTTAGGGCGTTAACCAACACTTTACTACATATCTCATCTAATCCGTAAACGTGTGGGTGTGACTCAATGATGTTACCTGAGCGAACCCACTGCTCACCTAAGAGAATTGTTCCCTCGGTGAACACCGCGTTCTCGGTGTCTACGTCCCACGACCACGTTCTAGTTTCCGCACTGAACTTAACAACAAAGTGATGTTCCATATTATTTTAACTCCGTAACTGTATAGTCTGCTTTATCTGATAGGGAACCGTACTCTAACGTGACCCACTCGTTCGCTTGTTCAAGAGCGTCGTGCTCACTGTCTGCCTCGAACGTTGTCCATAACTCAACTCGTACTTCAACTCCATATTTACTCAACTTCGTTACCTTCCTCATCATAGATAGAACCTACCTCTGTCCAACCTGCCCACACGTCCTCAATCCACACGCCTCGTTCCTCGCGTTCGTTGACTTGGTCATTGGCTAACTGCCATGCCGACTCTCGGTCGGGGGCTTCAACCCACACGTCCATAATAATATGTTGGTGAATTGTTGCTCTGTATCTTGTCACTTGTGAACTCCTAACTGCTCGACGACAATATCTGTGGCTACTCGTACTAGGTCTGTTGGGTCAGCGATTACGTTAAAGTGCTTAGCATAGTGTCGATACCCTTCAATGTTATCGGCTTCCCATACATAACTACTATCAGGAATATATCCAAGATAGATAGTGCTAGTGATAACGCCGTCCTCGTTGAACTGCTTAATTAAATTATCGCAAGGCTCTGCGTAATCGAAACCGCCGTCCGTAATAATAAACAATAGTTTAGTGGCTCGGTTAGTCAGATTAAATATCTGCTTAGCCTCCTCTAACGCTCTCACTGGGTTAGTCGTACCGCCAGCGTGAACTGTACGAACTACGTCGTAAGCAGTCTTTTCGTCGCTTGTGTATAGAACTCGGCTTCCACTATTGAAACTGAATACGGTGGTGTTAGCGTGGATACGTTCTAACCCTCGCTTGATAGCCCACACTGAGGCAGACGCACGTTGAATACATGAACCCATAGAGCCTGAGTTATCGAGAAGGATAACCGCCTCAATCTCAGTGCCATAATCAACCTCACTCCACTGGTCAAAGAGTCGGTCAATATCATTAAGGCCAGCGTTCATTGTGCGTTGCACATTAAGACGACCCGAAGGCTTCTCCTTATCCCAGTTAGGCTCATTGTCAATCTCCAAGCGTTCTAACTCACGACCGAACTGCTCAGCAATTAGTGGGTAATCGCCTTCTCGTTGGCTCTGATTATTTATTTCAGCAGGTGTCATATTAGTATAGCGAGCAACTCGAACTGTATTTCGGTGCTCATCGTTGCTCGCTACTGCTTCACGAAACTCACGAACCTCACGCTTTACCTCATCGTTGCTACGAATATCTTTAGCACGTTGCTCAATTAAATCAGCGAGTGAACGTTCTACCTTTCGAGTGTCCTGTTGCATGAACCCGTCAGACGTACGGTCAGACTCAATTATATTTTCGCCTTCGCCCTCGCCTTGAAGTAATTTAGTATTATCAACTTCACGCAACTCCTCAGATTTACCTGAGCCTTTTGCTTTATTAGAGTCAGCGTTCTGTTCGTTGACTCCGAGTGGTCGGCCGTACTTCATAGGCTCACGATTAGTGCAATCGCTTGGGCAACCAACGGTTCCTTCCTCACCCTCGTCGCCTTCACCCTCGTCGTCACTCTCAGTGGTATTGCTCATATTTCCCTTGCCCACAATCTTGGCAAACCGCTTGATAAGTGGCTTAGCAATCTCAGAGTCGCGTGGAAGTACCAGCGTGCGATAGGTGTCGATAATATCCGCGACTTCTGTAGCCATTTCAAGACCACGTTCTGCAACGAATAAGTCAGCAATCTTTTGGCGAATAGATAGGGGAACGTATTTACGCCCACGACTTAGCAGGAATAGGTCAGCACTATCGGTATCGTTAACTGCAACGTAACGCATGAAGTTAGCCTCTAAGAATAATCTAGTGCTAGGGAACCGAGCCGTCATTAAAGACTCAATGCGTGCGTCCTCTAAGTAATTAAACGCTACTCCTAACTTATTCCTTTGCACCCACATTACGAACTCAGAACCACTTCGAGGCGTGTAGAGCAGGTGACTTAATTCATGGTAATTAAGACCGTTGAGGGCAGGAATATCGTCTGCACTGAGCAGGGTTACTACGTCCTTGTTAAACGTAATTTTCTTGCCGTCACTCCAACCTGCAATCCCCTCAAAGTGAGGTTCCTCCCATGTTGGCTTGTGAACGACCACGCTTACCGCAGAATTACGGGTGATAATTCGGTCAGCCTTGCCGTAAACAATGCAGACCGAACCCAACTCGCCTTGCTCGCGTTCGACTAGGTCTTGAACCTCGTCAGAGATATTGGTAAGCGACTCTTGGTCTAGGTCGCCGTTCTGCCACTGATTAAAGATTTCCTCACCGAATAACTCGCGCAAGGTATCGCCATGTTGATTAAGGCTGAACCCATAATCTCGTTCGTTACGCATTAGAAACCTCCTCTAGTGGGTTGACTTCGTCCTCATTAAGGCGAAGGTCAACGGCGATACCAAAGTCACTAGCAATATTCGCTTTGTAGGTGTTATCCACAATCATGCGAACCGCATTACGTTCCTTGGTGTCACCGAAGGAATTAAGGAAGGAGTAAATTGCATACTCGATACCTAATTTAATAATATTCTTGGAGAATGTCACCAAAGAACGGGTCGAGATAGGTGTTGCAATCTCACGCTTGTCGTAAGACTCACGCAACGCGCCAGCCATGTCGAGCAGAGACTTACTTTTAATAAGTGAACGCTCAATCTTGGCGTCGTAATCGAACTCCAACTTATGCGCCCAACGGTCTTTGAACGCTTCGTTCATTGGTCGTGTGCCACGATATTGTGGGTTCATGTCTGCCACGATTAGCAGGTCAGGGTGTGCGTGGATAATCTCACCATTGTTACCCATAAGGAGAAGGTGTCGTCGGTCGTCGAGCAGTGAGAATATTGCAGTGGTGAACCGTTCAGGCATGAAGTTAATTTCGTTCAGTAGCAGTACACCGCCGTTACGCACAATCTGAGTAACTGCACCGTCTTGCCACTTATAGTGACCGTCAGGCGTAGGTATCCACTGCCCGATTAACTGGCTGATTTCGATACCATTGTGGCTCGCCACATTGTAATAAGGCATATTTCGTTCTGAGGCATAGGCCAGTACGGACATAGTCTTACCCGAACCAGTAGGGCCAAAGATAAGCACATTTTCGCGTTCCTCTAAGGCTGAGTCGAATATCTCGAACTCGGTCTGCCCTGAGGGTAGACGGCGTTGGACATATTGCTTCGCCCACTTCTTATCGGGAACCTGAGCAATCACTACATCGTTGGAGGTAGGAGGGTTGTTCATAGGTTGTTCAACCAGTGGTGCAGGAGTCGGATTAAATACTACCTGAACGGGATTTTGGGCTTTACGGATAGGCTTCAATGAGACATTAGAGCCGTCTGCTACATAGTCCTGTAGAGAGTGGTCACCCTCTAGGAGTAGGTCACGAATAACCTTAACGACGGTCAGGTAATCGGCAGTGTTAGCCCAAGGTTCGTTCTCTGTCCATAGGCTCATGGCCTTGGTAGATACGGGAGTGATTAGACCAATACCAGCCTGAGCGATATTGGCTTGTGAGACTGAGAACGCGATAGGCTTCTGCAATCGGTCAGCGTTAGGAACCTCCCCTATGGAGATTTCGCGCCAAGCCGAACCGCGTCCTCTTTGTCCTGTATATTCTCTATGGTAGAGAGTAACCTCGGTATCCTGAGGCATGATGAGTGTCTGATAGCAGGTCTCATTTTGATACCCGACTACTAGAACTGCAAGACTTTCCTGCGACATATATTCCCCTTTCGTGGTGAATAAGAGAATTGAACCACTGCTTAGGTAGCAACCCTAGACCCTCAGCCTGTGAAGTAGGTCACACTCTCTCTAGTCTCTCTCTCTGCATTTAACTCTCTCTAGG
>Ga0255102_1000042_pt1 | contig 35277 bp, 28 predicted proteins | sample Law_Cont_RepA_0h_FD_188448 | JGI IMG/M metagenome (GOLD analysis project Ga0255102, IMG submission 188448) | Freshwater microbial communities from St. Lawrence River, New York, United States - Law_Cont_RepA_0h | ecosystem: Environmental > Aquatic > Freshwater > River | place: USA: New York... | reverse complement strand
ATACAAAAGACCTATAATATCATTAGATTCCTCTGATGAAGCCGGCAAAGACGACTGCGAAGACCCCGAAGACGACTGCGAAGACCCCGAAGACGACTGCGAAGACCCCGAAGACGACTGCGAAGACGACTGCGAAGACGACTGCGAAGACCCCGAAGACGACTGCGAAGACGACTGCGAGAGCGAGAGGGAATCGTCTTTTATTAATATGAAAAATATGAGGCATCCGTTGATTGAGAGATTACACGATGAGCTTGAATATGTAGGGAATGATGTCAGGATAAATAAAGATGGCATATTGTTGTATGGAATAAATGCTTCTGGCAAATCTTCATTTATGAAGGCAGTTGGTTTAAATATTATTATGGCTCAATCTGGTATGTTTGTAGCCGCCGAAAAAATGGTATATTATCCGTATAAAAGAATATTTACGAGGATTTCGGGGATGGATAATATATATAAGGGAATGTCAAGCTTCACAGTGGAAATGACAGAATTGCGGAATATATTACAGAGATGTAATAAATATAGCTTGGTTATTGGGGATGAGATATGCTGCGGGACTGAATCAATATCAGGGATTGCTATTGTATCTGCTGGAATAGATATGCTGATAAATAAAGGGGCTTCTTTTATATTTGCGACGCATCTACACGAACTAACAGAGATGTCTTGTATTAAAGAGCATATCAAGGATAATAAATTGTTTGTCAAGCATATTAAAATAGATATTGGCAAAAATAATGAAATCATATATAATAGGAAAATACAGGATGGTCAGGGTTCTAATATGTATGGCTTGGAAGTATGTAAATCTCTTGATATGCCATTAGATTTCCTTAAAAAGGCTGAGATGTTTAGAAAAGAATTCACAAATATAGACAATGACCTAATTAAAAACAAGAAATCTAATTATAACAGGAAGAAGAAGATTGATAAATGTGAAATATGTCAGGGTATTGCTGTTGAAACGCATCACATTAAATATCAGGAGGACGCAGATGAAAACGGATTCATAGGTTCATCTCATAAAAATGCCACGCATAATCTAGCATCACTATGTAAAGACTGCCATAGCAAGGAACACAGGGGGATTATAAAAATCAATGGGTACAAGCAATCCTCAAATGGCATTATACTAGACTACGACACCCTATAAAAAAGTCTATCTCTCTCAATAACCCGCGACAGCCTCTCAATAGCCCGCGACAGCCTCTCAATAACCCACGACAGCCTCCCAATAACCCACGACAGCCTCTCAATAACCCGCGACAGCCTCTCAATAGCCTCTCAATAGCCTCTCAATAATTATTATAAAAATACTAAGTTTATCTTAGCAGTTCTTGAGACACTGGAATATTTATATTTTTTTCATTTTAAAATTTGAGTACATCTTTCTGTTTTTTCAAAAATTTCAAAAGTTTTTTAGAAATTACAAAATAAATCAAGAGATGTACTCAAATTTTAATTTTCAAATTTTAGAAAAATCTAGTTTCTTTTTAAGTTATCATAATGGTATTATAAATAGCCTTTTCTATAGCCTTGACAATAGCCGGCAGCAGCCTATTCTAATACCGCGTTGGGGGCGGGTTCCCCCATAAATATATATATAGATTATTTAATATAATAATATAATTATGAAAGTTATTAAGAGGAATGGTGAATATGAAGATGTCAGCTTTGACAAGGTCCTTATGCGTCTTAAAAATCTATCAAGTGAGCTAAATATTAATGTATCAGAGATAGCTCAGAAGGTATGCTCGCGTATTTTTGACGGTGTTAAAACAAGCGAATTAGATGAAATGGCTGCATATTTGTGTGGCAGTATGTCTTTGGATAACCCAGAATACAATACTTTGGCTTCGCGTATTATTATCTCAAATCATCATAAAAATACATCTCCTTCATTTTCTGAAACCGTTCAAGCTCTTTATGATAACAAGGATATTCATAATAATAATGCCCCGCTAGTATCTGATGAGCTATATGAAATCGTGTGTAAAAACAAGGAGAAGCTCAATACCTATATTGATTATCAGAGAGATTTTACATTTGATTATTTCGGCTTTAAAACTTTGGAACGCGCATATTTAACCCGTGTTAATAAGAAGGTTATTGAGAGGCCACAGCATATGTGGATGCGAGTTGCTCTGGGAATACACGGTAATGACATTAAAGAAGTTTTGGCGACATACGACCTTATGAGTAAAAAATATTTCACACACGCTACACCGACGCTATTTAATTCAGGAACTAGAAGGCCTCAATTGAGCAGCTGTTTCCTTTGCTCTGTAAATGATGATAGCGTAGCAGGCATTTATGATTCACTAAAAGAGATGGCGCTGATTTCTAAATATGCCGGAGGAATTGGCATTCATATTCATCAGGTTCGTGGTAAAGGTAGTTATATCAGAGGAACAAACGGAACTTCTAACGGAATCATACCGATGTTGCGCGTATTTAATAATACTGCGAGATATATTGACCAAGCAGGGAAAAGACTCGGGAGTATCGCGGTATATCTTGAAACCTGGCACTGTGATATTGAGGCCTTTTTGGAATTGAAGAAAAATCACGGGAGTGAGGAAGAAAGATGCAGGGATCTATTTATGGCTCTATGGGTATCTGATTTGTTTATGGAAAGAGTGAAAAGTAATAAGCATTGGTCTTTAATGTGTCCTGATAAATGCCCTGGGCTGAGCGATGTATACGGCGATGATTTTATTAAACTTTATGAACAATATGAGAGCGAAGGCAGATATAATAAACAGATTAATGCTCAAGACCTCTGGTTTAAAATATTAGAATCTCAAATAGAGCAAGGAGTTCCATATATCCTTTACAAGGATGCTGCGAATAAAAAGAGCAATCAGAAGAACCTAGGAACTATCAAATCAAGCAATCTGTGCGCAGAGGTTCTAATTTATTCATCTCCCGAGGAAACTGGCGTTTGCAATTTGGCTTCCATTTGCCTTCCTACATATATTGAGAATGGCGTATTTAATTATGAGAAGCTTCACGATGTTGTCAAAGTAATTACTAAAAATCTGAATAAAGTAATTGATAAGAACTTTTATCCTATTGAAAAGGGTCGCGTTTCTAATCTTAAAAACAGGCCTATTGGAATTGGCGTTCAGGGATTGGCTGATGTATTTATGATGCTCAAGCATCCCTTTGAATCAAAAGATGCTGCAGATATTAACAAAGATATTTTTGAGACTATCTATCACGCAGCAGTTGAAGCTTCTATGGAATTGTCAAAAAAAAGGTTTTATACTATTAATAAAATAGCTTCTGGTGAATGTGATGAAAATATGAGCGACTATGTTAATGAGTTTGAAATTAAAAATATTAAAAATAAATATAGTGGGGCATATAGTACATTTGAGGGCAGTCCGATATCTCAAGGGCTTTTTCAATTTGATTTGTGGAATGAAAAGCCGAGCGATAGATATGACTGGGAAAGCCTGAGGACTGAAATAATGAATTACGGAGTTCGCAATAGCCTTTTGATATCTCCTATGCCCACGGCATCTACTTCGCAAATTATGGGATTTAATGAAAGTTTTGAGCCTATTACCAATAATATATTTCAGAGAAAGACTCTGAGCGGTGAGTTTATTGTGATAAATAAGTATTTGATTAAAGATTTGATTGATAAGGGAATATGGAATAAGGAAATGAGGGATACTATTATTTTGCACGAGGGAAGCATTCAGAATATCCCAAATATTGATGCGACTATGAAAGAGCTGTATAAAACTTCTTGGGAAATTAAGCAACGTGTTATTATTGATATGTCAGCAGACAGAGGAAGATATATTTGCCAGACGCAAAGCCTCAATATTTTCATAGAAGAACCTGATTTCCAAAAATTGTCTTCTATGCATTTTTACGGACATTCTAAGGGTCTCAAGACGGGTTCTTATTATCTGCGAACAAAACCAAAGGCGAAAACTCAGCAAATGACAATTGACCCTGAATTTGCTAAAAAAAGATTGAGATGTGCTGAAGACAACGGCGATAGCTGTGTCCTATGCTCATCATAACACTCATTTATTAGCTTGTCTTTTGGTAGTTTTAGGTTTTGCTGTGGTAGTTTTGGGAGTTTTTGGTTTTGTCGTGGTAGTTTTTGGTTTTGCTATGGTAGTTTTAGGTTTTGTCGTGGTAGTTTTGGTAGTTTTAGGTTTTGTCGTGGTAGTTTTGGTAGTTTTAGGTTTTGCTGTGGTAGTTTTAGGTTTTGCTGTGGTAGTTTTAGGTTTTGTAGTGGTAGTTTTAGGTTTTGCTGTGGTAGTTTTAGGTTTTGCTGTGGTAGTTTTTGTAGTTTTGGATACAGAGGCTTTCCTTTTTATTATTGAGGCTTTCTCTTTGTGTTTTTGTTTTGCTCTTTCTTTTTCTATTTTAATTTTAGTTTTAATATCTTCAATTAGTTTAATTTGCTTGATAATTTTATCTTTATTCCTTATTTTATCTTGCTTTAATATCTTTATCTTATCTTTAATCTTATTTATTTTAAGTTCTTTGTTATTAACTAATGTGTTTTTGCCGTCCTTACTATTGCTTTTTTCAACTACTTTATTATATTTCATAATCTTCATCCCCCCTGTTCTTTGTGGTCCACTTGCTGCACGAGCTTTAAAATATTTCTTATATTCCTCCCCTAAATCTATTAAAAGTTGGCCTATAGCCTGTGTTTGTACAATGTTCAATCTCAAAAGGCGAATAAATTTTATTACACTTTCTTTGGCACTCTCAACAGGATTACTGATACTCATTTGTGTAATAAAATAAGTTCCTATAGATTTTAATATAGTTATAATAAATTTATTAGCTGCATCTGCAGAGCCTAAACTATTTTCTGCAACTATATGTCCTATATACAAATGCGAATATTTTTTATTATGTCTAGTGGTTATATCATCAGGTAAAGTAAAATGCAAACCTCTAATTGTAAGAGCCCCATTTTCAATTCTCGTAAATAGACTAAAGTGTACACATTCAAATTCTTTTATTATGCGCAGCGGCCGCCCTGCTGAGTCATATTCATATTTAGACATGTTAATTTCAAGAATAAATTTACCAGGAACCCTTGTGTTTATTTCAATTTGTAAAAATTTATCATAGGCTAATTTTCGTGACTCAAAAACCCTATTTAATGCACTTATTTTACTATAAAAAAATTCTCTTAAATTATTTTGACAATCTAAATAGATTTCATCTATCATTTTTAGACAATCTTGATCAAGTGTTCCATCTGCGCGACTAGCAACTGGATCATTATATGCGGGAATAGACTGTAGAGACGGTGGAGACTCTGGAAGCGACTCTGGAAGCGACTGTGGCTGTGACTGTGAACACCTTGACTCTTTATCATATTGTGTCTCATTATCTTCTTGTATTTCTATAGATAAACTATTATAAATAGCTGCTTCCTCTTCCTTCTCTTTATCATCTTTAACCTTCTCTTCCTTCTCTTTATCATCTTTAACCTTCTCTTCTTTTATTAAATCTATTATTTGTTGTTCAAATGTAATGGGAGTAGCACGCTTTTGCGAAGGCATTAATCCTTCTTTTTCTGCTGTTTCTTCGGATTTACCATTCGGTCTTTTTTGAGAGACGACATTATCAGCCATATTTCTAATAATATAGGATAATTTATTATATAAATATATATTATTATAATAGTATATAGTATGTCAAATAATGAACCTTTATTGATACCTTCAAATAGATTGACTATTTTTCCTATTGAACATTCTGATATGTGGGAAATGTATAAAAAATCTGTTAGTGTCTTCTGGACACCTGAGGAATTAGATTTATCAAAGGACTTAGATGATTTCAATAAGCTCAATAAGAATGAGAAGTTTTTTATTAAGCAAATATTGGCGTTTTTCAGTTCTAGTGATACAATTGTAAATATCAATTTGGGCGAAAGATTTTTAAATGATGTACAAATACTAGAAGCTAAGTTCTTCTATGGCTTTCAAATGGCTATTGAGAATATTCATTCAGAAACATACTCTCTTCTAATAGACACTTATTTTAAAGAAGCTAATGACAAAGAAGAGGCACTTAATGCTATCAATTATATGCCCTGTATTAAAAAGAAGGCAGATTGGTGCTTCAAGTGGATTAATGACGAATCCGCGCCATTCTCACAAAGGCTGTTGGCATTTGCCCTTGTTGAAGGAGTATTTTTCAGCGGCGCCTTCTGTAGTATTTTCTGGCTCAAAGAACGCGGGATGATGCCAGGTCTCTCATTCTCTAACGAGCTTATCAGCAGAGACGAGGGAATGCACGTTGAGTTCGCAGTCCTTTTGTATTCTAAGATAGTTGATAGATTGCCTCAGGAAACCGTTCATCAAATTGTTAAAGAAGCTGTTGAAGTAGAAAAGAACTTTATTATTGAAAGTATCCCTTGTTCTATGCTTGGAATGAATGCAGACCTAATGTCTATATATATTGAATTTGTCGCGGACAGATTGCTTACTCAATTAAATTATGAAAAAATATGGAACTCAAATAATCCCTTTCCTTTTATGGATAGAATATCAATTGAAAGCAAATCCAATTTCTTTGAAAGCCGCGTTTCACAATATAGCAAGGCAAATGTAGGTGGAAAACAGGAACACTCTAAATTACGCACATTTTCTCTTGAAGCCGATTTTTAGACTTTTGCGACCTCTGTAATTACTTAAAGAACTTATATACTTATTTTATATACTAATGGATACAATAGTAAACAAATTCGGGAATATTTTCGTGGAAATTAAAAAACAAATTAACTATATTATAAATGATAACGATTTTATATATTCAAGCAATTATATTAATTGTATGAATGAAGTTATGATAGTCCTCAGAAAGGCATTATTTAAATTACAGGATATATATTATAAATATATATTATATCCTAAATTAAAAAAAATCTAATTTTTATTACACAAAAATATTATTATTCTGTGTATCAGCAAGCACTACAAAAGGATTATTGGGATATATCTTGTTGCGATAGGCACAATTTGATTTCTCCTAGAGATGCGATGGTATATCTGAGAATAATAGGGTAGTTATTTTTAAGATATAGCTCAACATTATTTGAAAGATTGGTGCATTTCGTAAATATTGATAGATATTTAAGGCTGAAAATACCCTGTATTATCTCCTGTTCTTCGTCGGTACTATTCTTCTTTATAGTGATTGATTGCGATTTTTCGGAACCAAGGATAGTCTCTTGGTCGCAAAAGTCCCCCTTACAACTTAATATTAGCTTATCGCCTATGTTTCTAAACTCTATAAACTCGGCAAGGTTATTCATATCTCTAATAATTTTTTGAAGATAATTGGAAGGCATATTTATAATCGTATGAAAATCTACAGGCGGAATGTCAAGATTCAGCACATCTATATCCAATACAGACAATTTATAATTAGTTTTATAATTTTTATCATTATTTTCTATCGTTATACCCAAATGATTCGGGTCATCTTTTTTAATATAGATTGATAATATGTCGTTGTTCGTGATTGTTTTAATAAGCGCGTGGAGCCGCAGCATATTAATGCCTACATATGTTTTCTTGGCACACTCGTAAATCTCAAACTTATCCGCATCCAGCTTGAGATGTATTAGAACAATATGTGTATTGTCCATAGCAACTATCTTGATTCCAGTCTCATCTATTTCCAAATTAACATCCATCAATATCTCCTTGAGAGCATCTATAACTTGTTTAAATGTAGCAGCCTGTATAGTTTTAATATTTAATAAATATTCGGTATCCATATAAATAGTAAAATATAATATCTCCTTAAATATTATTTCGCTTATTTCGCTTATTTGACTTAATAGTTAGATTTATTTAACTGAAACATAATATTGCCAAATAATTTATTCAACCAGTTTAAAGGGTTCCAACCAGATAAACGCTGCATTTTAATAGCTGTCATATTAGCCCATCTCATATTATCAGCATTATAGTTAATATAAATATAATAAAACAACGCTAAGATAAATATAATAGTAGAGAATATAGATAGGCCTAATATAACATCCAAAGATGTTTTCAATCTAGTACTTGTTTCTTTTAATTTATACACATAATTATTATAAAAACAGCCCTTTATCTCCATTAACACAGATTTTTTTCTATAATCATCAGTATCGCAGTTTACGCCTGCTTCAAATATCTTATCCCGGCTTGATAAGGGAATAGAGCCCATTAGAATATTCTCTATATCATATTTGCCGGTTTTAAAATGACTGAACGAATTATTTAAAGGATAAGGGATTACATTCGTTATTATATTTAATAAGGATTGTGCATATGTTCTTGCTGCTTCGGGTAATTGTCCACCTGGAATGCTAGCATTACTATTATATATTTTCTTATTATTAAGATATACTATTACTAATTTCACAAAATCCAAATCTTTATTGTCCTTATTGTCTTTATTGTCTTCCTTTATTTTTACGCTTATATCTTTAATTTTATTTATAAAATTATTTATAACATAGTTGGCTATATCGTCATATTTGGCTTTAGCTTCATCATAAGTTTCTTTCTTAGCCTTCTTATCTTTAGCTCCTGCTTTATCATATTCTTCTAAGGCATTATTTAAAGCAGTTTCTAAAACTTCTATAGATTTAGATACAGCATCTCCATATTTGGCTTTAGCTTCATCATAAATTTTTTTATTAGCCTTCTTATCTTTATCTTCTGCTTTATTATATTCTTTTAAGGCATTATCTAAAGCAGTTTCTAAAACTATTATATCACTAGGAGTTGATGTAGTATCACTAATAATATTAACAACGGTATGTATATTGTGTCCATTTAATTTGTTTATTATTTTTGTAATATTTTCATTCTTTTTTAAAAAATCTTCTTTGGTTGCGTATATACTATTTAACATATTTTCAATATTTTTAGGTTGTTTGATGTTGGCGGTATCATCAGATGAAACAAATTTTAAATAATCTGAGTAATTTATAGATGGGATAAGGCTCCATCTTAGAATGTATATAATTACTAGTATTAAAAATATTACGAATACTAAAATACTTTTAATAAAATGATAATCATTACAGCTGTTGTTATTTATAAAATAACAATATTGTTTAATATATTCTTCAAGATGAGCTTTATCATATTTTAATTTAACAGATGCGACAAAGGATTGTGTTATATTTAAGCTATTAAAACCAATATAGATTGCTGAAAAAATCGCCAATACTATTGTTATCAGTACAAAGACATCTAATAATATATTTGTTATATTTAAAGTGAAATATTTATCGTTGTAATACATATCTTGGTCAAGAAGAAGACTAATAAACAGTTTATAATCAACGGTTTCTCCAATTAATATCTTGTTTTCTGGTGATAATTCATTACCTATTGGGGGATATGCGCCGTTTTCTATTACATTAGTATCATTATCTATTTTGTCTAAAACAATATTATTATATACATAATAATTATAGATAGTATTTGCTAATATTAATATGGTTATTATTATTACCAAAGATATATAAAAGTTTATAAAAAACAGCGACATATCATATTTATCACTCGTACTAAAGGAAGCTATTTCGCAAGGCATAATAATGCCTTCTTTTATTAAATAATAATATTTTAAATCCTTGAAGATGTAAATCTAAATAACTCCCAAAATAGCTGTTTTGATTTCGTCTACTATTGTTTCAATTAACTCCTTCATTTTATCAATGTACCTTTCTATATTTGCCTTCATATCATTATCGGTATATTTAATAATCAATAAGATTGCCAAAATTACAAAGCACCCTATGATTATTTCTAATGCCAAATATAAATTGAAAAAATATACAGCACCCCAATAATCCAATTGTACATATAACTTATTTGAAAAGTTTAAAACATTATTATCAACTCCTGTATCACCTACTTTATAAACATCAATTCTTTTCTTAACAGCCTCCTTTTCATTATTTTTTATATTGTCATATATCTGTGTTTTTTCATATTCTAAATCATCTATTATCGCTTTATTTTCTAAATTGTGCCCTAGTAAAGACCTTAATGTTAGAGTATTATGTATCTCTTCGTCTATTTCAGGTATACCTGTGTTAGCAACTCTTCCAAATATCAGCTTATTCAATTTAATTAATATATACGGGTCATCAATATTATTCTTAACAAAATATAAATATATTATAAGTACCAACAATAATGTTTTATTTATATCTTGATGTTGTGTATAAAATAATATACTTTTCATTTTTGTAAAGAATGTGCTTGTATAGTTGTTTGTGCTGTATATATTTTCATCGTAATTAAAACCGTAATTAATAGCTATCATCTTTTCCTCAAAGTTCTTTTTAAAATCATAGATATCTTGGTTGGTTGTTTCGTCAATTACATTATATTTCCCTTTTGCATAGCTAATATCGCCACCATAAGCAATATCATTAAATGCCTCTATTATTGCATCACTATTATAACTATTAGATATTAAATACTTATTCGCTTCATTTCTAATATATTCGTCGGCAGCAATTAAATCACCATACATTCCCTTGATTTTTTTATAAGTTCCGCTGATAAATACAAAAAAATATACGGTACTATGTATAATACAATAAATAATAATACAAAGTGTTATTACCACCAAATGAATATTTCTATCCAGAATTTTTGCAATAAATAATTCCCTGAATATTTTGCTATTATTTGTAATATTAAATATATATGTGTAAAAATCATTTATTAATGACATTAATATGATGAATATTATTAGAAATACCAATAGTAAAATTATCTCGTATAAATCATTATTCGTTTTTACATATAGCCCCGCGGCATATTTATCATTAGACCACAATAATGTCGTAGGAATTAACAGAAACAACCCGTTCAATATATACCCGTAGATATCAGTATTATTACTAACCTTTTTAATACTATTACTATTATTTTTATCTTTATAAAGAATTATTATTCCATCCTTAACAATTATCTTCTTAGAAGTTTCTGTTTTATCAGTAGTATCATCATTTTTGCCGAATGATACAATATCGCCATATAGACTTTTATTTATATTAATATCCACTGTATTATTTTTTGAATATTCATCATAATCTGTTACTTCTGTTTTTTCATATCTAATTATATATTTTTCTTGCTTATCATCACCATTCTTATATATTGCTATTAATTTAGTAGGATCTAATGTAATACTATATGTAGTAGTATCTGTAAGATCTAATTTAATACCATATTTAGTAGGATCAAATGTAATACTATCATCTATAGATATCTTGTCATATAATATCATAAAATCTTCTGGTTTTAAAGCATCTATATTTTTCAATTTAAATTCTATCTTATTATCTGTTTTTTTGCTTTTCTTGTAATCTTTTAGATATGAAAGGTCTATATATTTTTGCATAGGCGGCGCAGGAGGCGTAGGCTTTTCAGGTTCAGCTTGAAGTTCATATTTAGTTAGCGTAAACTCTTTCATATCAATTACTTTTCCCGTATTATTAAATTCACTTGATATATCGTATTTATAATTATTGTCGGCGTTAATTATATTAATATAGTTTATTAATTTATAATTGTAAATATCTTTGAGCTTGTAGTGTATAGCATCTTCGCTCGTGTTATGTACAACTATCTCTTTAATAGAATAAATTGTATATAAAGTATAATTTATAAGTGCGAATATTAAAATTACTACTATTAATACAGCTACTATATATATTATATTCGTAATGATATTAACTAACGTATCATTCATTATTATTAAATATATATTCTAATTTAATAATTATAATAAAAATTAACAGGTTTCTTATTAGAAATTAATAATAAATGCTATATAAATGCTAATCATAGCTACTATATAAACAACCGCCGTGTTAAAATATGTGCTAACAAAATAATTCAAGGGTAATGGTAAGTCGTTCATAGAAAACAGTGCGTTAATCACCTTTATATCATAAATTAAGAAATATGCCAGGCCGAATGTGGCAAAGAATATACCTGCTAGAACTGTTGTAATTAGCCCAAACTTATAATAAATAACGTGAGAAGACTTATAGCTTTTTATAATATTAAAGCTATCAACGAGTTTTTTTCTTATCTCTTTATATTTAATATCTAATTCAGAAATTTCGGCAGCGTTAAATTCCGTGTATTGTGCTTTTTTTATTGCCGACCTTATTATATCCATATATTTATCTATGTTTTCTGGGAATACATTTTCCATATTATTTTCTAATCTGCTATATATACATCTCGGGTTTTCACAGATATCTTTAACATCCTTGATTGTTTTCTTAGCATTATTGCTATTCTTATTAGTTAATATAATTGCTATACATATTTTAACATATTTATCTACATCCACCTTGCTTCTTAATGACGCTATTTTTGTTAAATGTTCCTTTAGAGTATCTCTTGTAATAAATTTACCCTTGGAAGGGTCGTGAATCCTAATTAAATCGCAATCTATATTTTCCATAATCGTAGAATCTATTATTTTAATATTATCGTATATCTTAATATCTTCTTCATTTATACCCATAATCTCGTTATACAAGATATATGAGTGAAATAAGAAGGCTACGAGAATAAATATTTGAAGGCCGCGTATAAAGGTGTATTCATAGTTATAATTTTTATAAATATCATTATTAAAATATGTTTTATAAAATGCAATCTTTATTTCATTGGACATTGCTGAGGTGGAAAATACATTTATAATAGTATTATACCAAAATAGGAAAAACAGGATACCGTATATAATTACAAATATATAATTATTGTAATCTATAGTGTCTTTCTCAGAAAACATATTGCCGTAATTGCAATACCGCAAGTTTAAACTATCATAGCTCGGGTTATTTTCTTTTGATGATACAGATAACAGTTTAGCTCTACTAGAGCCGAAATTGCTAATCTCCATAATATTTCTAATAAGTACCGCCAAAAACAAAAGTATAATTAATAATCGCGGGAGAATATTAATTATACTTTTAGAAGATTCAATTATTTTCTTTAACATTTATTAGCCTTTTACTATATATTTTTATATTTTTTTAATTTTATAAATTGATTTAATGCAGCTATCTTCTTAAATAGCTTTAAATATCCATAATAATAAAAAGATAGTTATAGGATAGCTTATTCTCAATAAGAACTCTTGGAAATCAGTCAGTATATTATCACCAATATATTTAGATAAATAATATGTCAGCATTCTATCTATTGAGATACCAAGAACAATTACAAGAGAAAATAATGATAGCTTAATGACCTCTGTTCTTTTTAAGTTCATTCTATCAAAGAAATTATATTCATTCCCCCTCTTTTTTGAATAATCATTGTCAGGCTGTTTATAAGAATTATTGTGATTCACCGGAACTAATGATGTATTCATACTCTGTATATTTTCAACCTTATATTGAGCCTGCTGAGCCTGCTGAGCTTGTTGCTGAGCCATTTGAGCCTGCTGGGCTTGTTGTTGAGCCATTTGAGCCTGCTGGGCTTGTTGTTGAGCCATTTGAGCCTGCTGAGCTTGTTGTTGAGCTTGCTGAGCTTGCTGAGGCGAATGCTGCGAATGCTGTCCGCCGTTGTACAATTCATTATTACTCATTTTATTAATTTTTTGCGGGGAATATGAATTATCCATATTATCACCTAATAAATTGTCGTCTCCGCCATATAATAAACTTAAATCTGTCATAATATCTATATATATATATGGAAATAAATTATAAAAACGAAAAAAATAATAATCTTTAAGTATTACAGATTAAATGAATAAATTCATTGATTACGAGAGTTTTTTTACATATATATCATTAATATTAGCATTTGCCATATTCATAGTATTAATGTATGGGTGTATAGCAGAGAATTATAGTGGCGGTGGCAAAGGCGGAAGCATTATAGAGAGATTTTCAACAACCAAACCTGTACACGCAGAGATAGCAAGCATAACTGTTAATGATGCAGGAGCAATAACTGGAATAACTCTTGGAGCTAATAAAGGAAAATATTACAAAGACAGGCCTCCTACAATAACTATTGCCGCTCCTACGACGGCAAATTCTACACAAGCAGAAGCTACAGCTATATTAAGCACTACTGCTATATCTGGAACTACGCCTCCTCTTTACGAAATTGCTAGTATACAAATAACCAGCGGGAAAGGAGGGACAAACTATGAAGTAGCTGATAAAAGCAAGGTAACCTTTGGACCAAGTATTGCGGAATATGAAGCGACTACAGCTGCTAATACAGTACCAGAACCTGTATCTGCTGTTATAAATAATATGGTTGTTACAAACGATGAAAATAAAAGTATAGAATCTATTACTCTAACATCAACAGGCAAATATTATGAAAATGCTCCTCCTAAGATAACTATCGGTGCTCCAGAAGATAATACTGGGACTGCAGCTACCGCTGAAGTTAAGTTACGTCCAACACCTACAGAAGCTAACGGAAAATTATACGAAATTCTTAATATAGATATAAAGGATGGTGGAAAAAAGTATGTAGCTACCAATGATGTTTCTAAAATAGTTTTGGAATCCATAGATGATTACAAAGCGCGCGTTAATCCCATTATAACTTTGACAGCAGAACAAAAAACTAATATAGTAGATTTGATTGGAAAATGCAATGCCCTAACTAATAAACAGCCTTATATTACAAAAATTAATAGTAATATTCTAAAAAAATTTGATGTAGATGCTATAATAAAAGAAGTTAGCTAAAGCCAGCTAAAGCCAGCTAAAGTCAGCTAAAGTCAGCTAAAGCCAGCTAAGGCATCTCAATAATTATTATAAATATATGCAAGTTATTGAGAGACACTAGAATATTATTATTTTTTCATTTTTAATTTTGAGTACATCTCTTGATTTATTTTGTAATTTCTAAAAAACTTTTGAAATTTTTGAAAAAATAGAAAGATGTACTCAAATTTTAAATTTCAATTTTTGAAAAAATCCAGTTCCTTTTTAAGACATCATAATGGTATCGTATCAATTGTCATCACCATCGCCATCATCATCTCTATCATCGCCGCCGCTATCGCTATCATCTTTATTTACATAGTGTTCGTTGTATTGCCTCAATTTTATTCCCTCGTTGCTATAGTCAATCTCCTTCTTTTTATAGTCATTTATATTATCTCTTGAATATTCATCAGTTTCATCTTCGCTATCTCCCTCAATCTCTTCCTGATAATATTTGTAATCTATATAATTCATCTTGTATTCGGGGTTTAATATTGAACCTTCTGGAAATTTGTTCTGTTTTGGTTCGTAATAATAAATAGCAAATACGATATTATGATTAACACCCTTAAAATCATATAATGTCCCTCGGTTTGTTTCAAATCTCAGAGATATTCTTGATAATTTGCCAATCGGATGAAACTCTCTGATAGGCAATTTAGTAATTGCCAGTCTTTCACTATTAATACCTACATTATCTACACGAAACTTGGCTAAACCAAGAGAATACTTAGAATATGATAAAGAACCGAACAGATGCTCTTCTATTTCCGGGCATTTTAATACAATATATTTATTCCCTATTAAATATACTATACCTGGTGATGTTATTAGATGCTTATCATATTGTATAGTAAGTATTACTTTCGTAACATCCGTATTTAATATGCTATGAAACATTTTATACATCTTCGGATTACTATTATACATCGGCTTATACTGATATCTATCGTTGATATAATTAGGATTTATAGAATTGTATAAATCAAAACCGAGATTTTCATATATAGTAGAGCGTCCCATATCAAATATAAAAGGCAATCTGCTATATATATCTAATAAGTTCGTCAATTCAGCAGGCTCAGAGTGTTTCTTAAATCCTATCTCAGTATCTTCTATTTCCTCATAATTTAATAAAAATGTTTTCAAAGTATAATCACCCGTATCAATTGACATCTTGCTAAATATATCAGGATAATCTATCAACTCTGTTTTCCCACTGTTTTTCGTGCTATTATCATACAGCTTGTACCAGAATGGCATATCCAAGATACTATTGTTTTTACACAATATTATCTCGTCAGCTCTGAGCGCCCTATTATATATCTTGAAATCCTTTATATACATAACAGCATTCATATCAGCAGTCCAAGACTCCTTATATAAATTGCCATTCAGATTGTTAGTAATAGGAGCTGCAAGAGATTTCCCTATATATTTCTTGACATAGAATACATTTTTAATAGTTTTTGCGACTGTTATTGTTCTCGTAATATTTATTGAAAGAGAATTATTTGATATATATATTACCCAATTATTTTCAAATATTGTCCAGCATATATGAACCTCTTCTCCCAAATCAACATCTGTAATTACATGAGTATCTCCTGACACACTACCATCTCCCATAATAAACTGGATATTATAGAGAGTTCCCGTACTTCTCTTGACTACACTTACGCTCATTCCAGTATATTTCTCTTTTGTTTGCTTCCATAAATGGTAATATCCTAAACTAAATATACAATATGTATTATTTTTTGCAGGATTGTATGTAGCTTCCGCCTTAATTTTAAAAGAATATGTTATTCCTATATCGGTTCCTCCTATAACACTTTTATTAACATTAGCATTTATCTCAAGTCCCGTGGTATTATTTGAATATATATTATATATATTTATGTTATTACTGAGCTCTATGAAGCCCCCGTTAGTTATTTTTGTATAGCCATCAACATACGCGCAATTGCTCGTAATTATATCACACGCTATTTTTTCAGTTACGCCATTCTTAATTATAGGGTCGTTCTCATCAGTTCCCAAATAATAATATAATAGATTGTTTTCAACATCTATATTATACATAGTACGCGGAATACTCGCATCAATTATTTCCATACCAATGACATTTTTAAAGGGAACTGTGAAATCTACTACATATTTATTAGGATTAGGATATTTATCCCTATCTCGGTCTGTACTATCTATTAAAAATGTGTAATTCTGTTTTATACTATTATTTTTAAGATAATTAATATCTTCAATTGACATTTGTATCCCTCGCTGACACCTTATTAAATATACTGATATTATTATTTATATCCTAAAACAGCCTAAAAGTTATTAAATATTGTCTGTTTGATGTATTTATTGCGGTTGTCTCCTCGGCCATTTTCTCGTATTTTTCTTAGGATTTTTGGAAAATACATAATAATGAATGAAGTTATATCATCATCGTTGTTATATCTGTATATCCGCACGAACTCCTTAAAATAGATGTAAAATATTGCTTTCAATACAATATAGCAATACGAGTGTGTTTTCTCATACCACATATTTTTCCCTTGCTTAGCCAATATTTTTTTAGCGATAGCTATATTATGCTCTTTATCCTTTGCAAGTGTCTTCTTGAAATTGGCGAAAGACAAATTGTGTTCAATGCAATAAAATATGGTATTTAATATGATAGCGTATGTTTCAATTATTGCCTCATTCGGTAATAAATATTGTTTCTCAGCTATCCTGCACATATTCTTTATTTGCTTAATGTTTGCATTAGTCCATCCCTCAAAATGTATATCGTGATGGTGATGTAATAATTCGTGTAATATAACCTTCTCGTAATCCTCTTTTCTTACAATATATACATTATTTGAATTAATATAGGTGAAACCTCCATTAATATTCGCGGCACCTATGCTATCCCCGTTTTTGTTAGGAAGCTTGCGTTTCATAGGATTGAGCAATATATAATAATTGAAATCTTGTGTCGGCTTAATATTAAATAGCATTTTAATCAAAAAAACGCGATATATACTATTAAACAAATGCTCGCGCGCTTTTTTAGTAATCGCTTTGTCATAAAGAATATAAAAATTAATATTTTTATAAGTGATATGATACGCACGGTTACATTTATCAAAATATTCAATACAGAAATTCCATTCAAAATAACTGTCTTTTAATAATAATTCCTTGAATTTTTTAAAATACACTAAGCCCAAGCCCTTTCCGGCATCTGATATATCCTTAATATATATATCATCCCTATTGATATTATAGTTTTCCTTAACCATCTTGTATAAATCATATTCGTTTTTATTATTCATTTATAAAAAACTGCCTGCTTTCTTTAATAATCATAGATATATATTTATCTTCTTTCAGTTTTGAAGATATATCTAAGAGTTTTCCAGATATTATATTTGTATCACCAGTTTTATCACACAATTCAATAGCCCTCTTAATAAAATAAGTATATACCTCGGTTTTAATAGAATACTTAAAATTATTCTGCTTTATATCTCTAATCCACCTATTATCTTTATCCAAATACTCCCAAGTATTATTTGATATATATCTATATTTCCCATCAAGTATCTTGAATACTACCAACGATATGTCATAGTCCGTATTATTGATAACACATAAATCTATACAATTATTTATATCCATATAAAATATAATAATAATAAATGCTTATTTATAAATTACCTCAACCACCTCAGCCTCCTACACAAAACACCCCAGACGGAGGAGCTACAAAAGCTACAAAAGCTAAGGCAGCTCCTAATCAACGCGTAATAGCATCTACTGCTGTAGCAAAAGAAGATAAGAGCAATCCAGATGATTTTAAAAAGTTTGTATCTACTGGCAAGCTATCATTCTTAAAACATCAGAGGTGTATCCATATGACTATGGAACAGTACAAAGACCGCGACCATATCAATGAAAATATGTGTTATAAAGAGTTCAATTGCAATATGTACGATATTGAAAAAAAGATAATTGAAAACCTGAATATTATTAAAGAAAAAGTCAAACCTTCTTTCAGGCAAGGAAATAATGTTCTCTTGCCTCTCCCTATATATATATCAATCGCCAAGATAATATCAAAAGATGATAAATATGTATTAAAGCGGATGTTCTCTGATGTGAGCTACGATTTCTCCAACACCTTTTTTGAGAAATACACATTCAAGGGAATGATGAAAATAATCATATATATTCCGAATTTGATGAAAAATGAAGGCGATTATTACAACTATTACCCATCTCTATATACTTACACAGATCAAAACAAATGGATGGAGTATATGACGAGCAAAGATTCGTATTTCTTAAAGGCTCTTGATAACAAAGTAAAAAAATCTAATAAAGCAAGATATGATAACCTTTTAAAAAGGTCATTAAATAATATATGTGATGATTTTGGATGTGTATCAGAAGGTGCAGGCGAAGATATAAATCATATCAAGGGTGATTACGGAGGAGGTGTTTATATGCCTACTAAATGTCTACAATTTAAAGAATACACAATGAAATATTATATGAACAGAGATTTTAGCGAGTTATATTCAAAAAGTAATGAAGATATAATAAAAGAATATAAAAAAATAAAAGATGAAGCAGAAAAAGAAGCTAAGCCCGATGAAGGCAATTTAGAAGAAGAGGAAATTGACGAAATAAGCCGCGATTCTATATCAGAATCTTTGGCATATGCAGGGAAAAGTGGTAAAGGAGGAAATAAAATAAACAGGTCGTATAATAATACTATAACAAATGATATAAAATTTAGAACAGAACCCGGGAAAAGCTATCCGGGCATTCAAGAGATTACCTTTAGTATGTTTAAAATAGATGAGAAAAATCCTAAGTTTTCAAATTTCTTTCATTATATGCCCTGGGGTGATAAATTAATAAACTACGAATATGTATTGAACGGTGGCAATATATTTGAATTTGAAGATAGTAAATATTTATCAAAAGATATAACAGTTCCGCAGTATATAAAGTTCAAATCATTTGATGATAATTACTATATGGAGTTTGATAATGAAGGAGTACTAACACTATATAACAACAATGGTACCCCGAATACTATTATACAGGCTGCATATGGTAAAAATCTCAAAAATACGAAAAATAGAAAAATTGTTTTTGATGGTTTAAATGGATTATTGCATATACAAGGGGATCCGCCTGATAATAAAGATACAATCACTTTAACATATCTTACGAGTAAAAAAATACAGCCTTTTAGCATCATATTAGACACATCTCCTGGTAATCTCGGGAAACTCAAAATATATGATTTAGGCTTTAATGTAATTTTTAATAATTAGGATATTAGATATTAGTAAATTTTTTTTAAGATATAATATATAATATATAATATATAATATATAATATTAGAAGAATGATTAATAATGAATGGGATATATTAGATTTATATTTTAAAGATCATAAATATCCTTTTACTGGACATCATTTAGATAGTTATAGAAACTTTGTCAAAGTAAAGATTCCCGAGATAATAAAATCTAATAACCCTATTACTATGATTAAAATGGACGATAGCAATAAGAATCTAATTGTAAAAGTTGATATTTATATTGGCGGATTGAATGGCGACAATATATATGTTGATAGACCCATTGCATTTGAAAACGGAACTCCTAAATTAATTACACCAAATGACGCGCGAATGAGAAATCTTACATACGAGACCCATCTATTCACCAATGTCTTAGTTAGGATTACAAATGACAAAGGAGCCGTAAAAGATGTAGAGTTCAAAAACATAGCTATTGGCGGTATCCCTATAATGCTCCATAGTGATATCTGTCTATTAAAAAATAATGGTTCAGATATATTGAAATTGATGGGAGAATGTCCTTATGATACGGGTGGGTATTTTATTATTGACGGCAAAGAAAAAGTAATAATCGCACAGGAAAATATTGTTACGAACAAACTATTTACCAATAAAATAACAGATGACCCGAACGGATTTAGTTATAAAGGGATAATTCTCTGTGTTGCAGATAAAGGCTCTGTAAAACCTTCAAAGATTCAATTTTTTTACGTAGATACTCCTATTAAAAGCGACGGCGTATATCACGATGAAAAAATCAAGGTGCAATATAATAACAAAAAATACAATTACGGCTCAATATTAGTCTCTGTCCCTTCATTCAAAGAAAAAATACCTCTCTTCATTTTATTTAGGGCGCTCGGAATAGAGAGTGATAAGGATATATGCGATGCTATATTTGGAGATTATGGAGATGAAATGGAAAGAGAGTATTTTCAAAACTTCATAAGACCGAGCATAATTAGCTCGCTATATATACATAATGAAAAGGAATATGGTATATATACGCAAGATGATGCACTGAACTATTTATATAAAAAGGTTAGATATGCTACTGTCGAACACGTTAAATCAGTTATAATGACAGATATATTTCCTAATATTGAGGATATAGAAAATAAAGGCAAGTATCTCGGATATCTCGTTTTACAATTTATTAAAACGGTAATAGGAACATTGCCTATCAGCGACAGAGATAGCTATATATATAAGCGCGTTGATATAAGCGGTTTTAAACTTACCGAATTATTTCAAGAATCTTACATAAAATTGCGCGATGATATTAGAATTAGATTAGACAGAGAATATTACTACGGTTCTTATAAGGAGAAGAACGAATATGAAAAAATAATAAACAATAACAATATATACAAAATAATAGATTATTTAATTATAACACAGACATTCGCAAAATCTCTCAAAGGCCGTTGGGGGCAAATTAGCAATAGCGACCCAGAGCTCGGAATCGTCCAGGATTTATCACGAATCAGCTATATAGGTTATTTATCGCATTTGCGTCGTGTCAATATACCTATTGATAGAAGCATAAAAATCACGAGTCCTCACAGATTACATTCGCAACAGTGGGGTATGATGTGTCCGTTTGAAAGCCCCGACGGAGCTTCTATAGGATATCTAAAAAATATGGCTTTATTGACGAAAATAACTGCGGGGATTAATGTAGAGAATATAAAGAAATGTCTCACAGATATCGGGATAATTCCATTAAACCGAAGCAATTTTTTAATAAATAAAAATATAACTGCCGTATTTTTGAATGGTTCTTTATATGGATATACAGGAGACCCCATATTTATAACGAGAATATTAAAAGCGTACAGGAGAAACGGACTAATTAATATATTAATATCTATATCATGGAGTATTCCTAACAACGAAATAAGAATATTTACGGAAGCAGGGAGACCCTGTAGGCCTCTACTAATCTTGAAAAATAATAAGAAGGCCGAATATCCCCACAATGATATACTAGTATATAAAAATAATAACTTTAATAACTGGTTTGATATGCTAAACGGCTCATATAATAAACTAAATGAAGCCGAGAAAACCGACGATTATTATTACAGAGACATCTATAATAAACCAATTGATGACGATACTACTGGCGTCCTTACAAGTATTGAAAAATATACTGGCGGATACATATCCAATATTTTTAATATCAGCGGTGGCAAAAACACACCAAAAAGTCTTGGCGATGATAGCGGAGATAAGAATAGAGATATTGAGGGATATAATAATTATTATAGAAGGCTCTATGATAAAATATTGAATGAGCTTGAGAACAAAGGGGCTTGTATAGAATATTTAGATAACGAGGAAACTGATACGAGTTTTATAGCTATGAATAAGGAAGATATAACACCTCTTCATACGCATTTAGAAATACATCCTTCAACAATATTAAGTGTAGTTTCAGGCAATATTCCAATGTGTAATCACAATCAATCCGCAAGAAATGTATTCCACGCAGCACAATCTAAACAAGCTATAGGAATGTATGCTACAAACTTTAATAATAGATTTGATACTATGAGCTATGTTCTCCATTATCCGCAAAGGGCAATTATAAATACGAGAATAGCTCAATATACTTCAAGTGATTATATGGCGAATGGCTTTAATACAATCGTTGCCATTATGACATACTCGGGTTTTAATCAAGAAGATAGTATTATGATTAATCGGGCGGCGATTAACAGGGGATTAAACTATCTATCATATTACAAATCTATTACGGCGACGAGCAAAGTTATTTCTGATACTGAAAGAATAATTTTCGGGAATCCTATAAAAATGCGTGATAGTGGCATTAAAATAACAGGGATTAAAAAGAAGGATTATTCATATATAGATGAAAACGGCTTTATTAGAAAGGGTGTATATATCCCGCAGGGGCAAGAAGTTATTATAATAGGTATGATAAGTATTAGGGAAAAATACATAGAGGTTGAGAATGGCGTATTTATGGAACAGAGAAAGGAGACTATATATACCGACGTATCTATAAGTACTGACAATTCGCTATATGGTACTGTTGATAATATATACATATCTAATAAAATATCAGGCGATGATTCCAAAATATGCAAGGTTAAGTTCTTAAAAATTAAGAAGCCCGAGTTTGGCGACAAGCATGCCTCGCGCCACGGACAAAAGGGTGTATTGGGGATGATAATACCCGAAGAAAATATGCCCTATACGAAGGATGGTATTAAACCTGATATTATTATAAATCCTCACGCTATCCCTTCGCGTATGACAATAGGTCACCTTGTTGAATGTATATTTGCCAAGATGTGTTGCCTTGATGGGTTATTGGGAGACGCCACGGTATTTATTCCAATAGATAATGAGGTCATACATAAAAAGCTTGAAGATAACGGATATGAAAAATATGGAAATGAGATACTGTATAACGGTTTTACGGGTCGCCAAATAGATACCGAGATATTTATAGGTCCCACATATTATTTTAGATTAAAACATATGGTTGCCGAAAAAATTAATTCGCGAGGTATCGGAGCGATGACTCAATTGACGAGACAACCAACAGAAGGGAGAAGAAAAGGCGGTGGATTGCGTATCGGTGAGATGGAAAGAGATACTGTATTAAGCCACGGAATATCTATGTTCTTAAAAGAAAGTATGATGGAAAGGTCTGATAAATATATGTGGTGCGCTTGTAAAAGATGCGGAACTCTGGTGGCCTTAAATATTACCAATGATATTAATGTTTGTAAAAATTGCAATAACGATGATATAGTAGCTATCCAAACGCCATATGCATTCAAGCTGTTAATCCAAGAGTTTGAAGCGATGGGAATACAATTGCGATTAAATACAGATGAACTTGAAATACCTCACGACAAAACCGAGCAATATATACACAAACACAAAATAGAAGGCGAAGACGCAGGCGACGCAGGCGACGCAAGCGACGCAGGCGGTAGCGACAAAGATATAGAAGACGGCGAAGACGGCAATAGCAGCGATAGCGACATTAGCAGCGATAACGGCAATAGCAGCGACAGCGAGGATGTAAATGACGATGAAGACGATGATAGATATAAATATAATAATAATGTTAAAAAACTTATGGAAAAATATCATAAAAACTTTAAAACGATGAAAAACCTTGTAAAGATCGGTGGAGGCAACAAAGAAGAGTTTGAAGATAACGAAGATTACGATGATAGCAACGATAGCAACGATAGCAACGATAGCAACGATAGCAACGATAGCAACGATAGCAACGATAGCAACGATAGCGACGATAGCAACGATAACAAAAATGAAGATTTTGAAGATTTTGAAGATTTTGAAGAACAAGAATACTCAGGTGAGCAAGGAGAACCAGGGAAACCGATAAAAAATTACGGGGGCTCATTAGAAGCATCAGACGATGATGAATATTCTGATAGTCAAGGCGACGGCGGCGATAGCGTAGATAGCGATAGCGATAGTGGGGATAGCGTAGATAGCGAAGATAGAGATAGCAGATCTACTAGCGTAGCCGGCGTAGCTAGCTCAAAAAAGGGGCAAGAGAAGGGAAAGGGCGATGCTAGGAGTATGGGGGGTGGTAATTCGGAGAGATATGATGAATTAATTAATTTATCAAATAATTATAATAAGGATAATGTTGAAGAATATGAGAATGTAGAAAGTATAAATAATGACGACAGTATGATAAAAACAATAAATATCGTAGAACCCGGTACATCATCTCGCATAGCAGCATATAGTCTCTTATAATTTTGTAGCCTTAGAATAATTAATAAAGGATGTAAAATAAATAAATAAAAATAATTAAATAATTAGATAGTATAGTAAAGAAGAAAAATGGAGATATTAGAGGTAGTATTATATTTTATATTGACATTAATATTATTAGCATTAATAGGTGTTTTATCCTGGTTAATATACGATTATTATGAATATAAAAAAGCTGTTAAAAGCAAAATCAGCGAAACTGTAGCACAATCTGATGACAGCAACAGTTTATTGAAGAAGGATGTAACTACAGATTATGATAATAAGTTCAGTAATACAAGTAATTACATATTGCACACAAGCAATTTTCTTACATCATATTATGATAATAAGTTCAGTAATACAAGTAATTACATATTGCACACAAGCAATTTTCTTACATCAGATTATGATAATAAGTTCAGTAAGACGAGTAATTATATATTGGGCACCAGCAATTATATTGCATCAGACTATAATAATATGTTTGATAATTCAAGCGCTAATTTAAATAAGTTTTTCACTTTTGGATTAAATAACAACAATATAGCAAACAACAAGATTCGCGATAGAATTTGGGAGAATGCAGATATTACAAATTTAGAATTAATTAGGAATACTATAGCTAAAAGTAATCTTACCGCTGAAAAAATACTAACGGCGCAAAAAGGAGTTAAAATACAAACAAATGCGGGAACGGCCGGTCCTTCTTCTTCAACTAACCACAAAGGGTTAGAATTATGTAATACATCAGGAGAACTATGCTGGAATCTATACGTAGATGGCTCTGGTGATTTAAAAGCTGTAAAACCTAATGACGCTGCGAATAATGGTCTCAGCTTTACCACATTAGCAACACAAATATCAAATAGTGGCGCAGCAAATAGTGGCGTAGCAAATAGTGGCGTAGCAAATAGTGGAGCAGCAAATAGTGGCGCAGCAAATAGTGGCGTAGCAAATAGTGGCGCAGCAAATATTGGCGCAGCAAATAGTGGCGTAGCAAATAGTGGCGTAGCAAATAGTGGCGTAGCACCAGAACTTGCTACGCCGTAACAATAGCTATGAGTACAACCTAGATATACTTAGATATACCTGGAATTAAAATAATTAAAATAATTAAATAATATAGAGATTATAATATATATAATGAAAATAAAGGATTTATTATTATTGTTATTGACTATAATATTTGTTATTTTAAGCATATTCTATATTGTCAGTGTCTGTAATTATGATATAAAAGAGCTCTTTATAGCTAATTTTTCAGCGGAAGGTAGAGAGTGCAATCTAGATAATATTATAGGAAGATTTAGCACACTCAATAGTGATGCAAAATATACTAGTCAGGTATTAAGAAGTGGTTCTACTATTGAAGATTATCATATTAATTATAATTGTAATAATACTACATTTGACAATGTATATATGAGAAAATATACTGATATAAAAAGTAGAGACTTATTGCTTGCGTACGGATGCATTAACATTAAACCGAGCGGCTTCATAAGTATATTAAATGACAATTTATATAAAGTAATGCTAACAGATAATGAGCAATCACAAACATATGTAGAAGTAGAATATGCTGATATTGAAGAATTAACAGGAAAAATTGACGCAAAAATAAAACAAGTTATAAACACAGCTGGTTTGCTCAATACAGCCGTAAACAATCTTTATTTCCCTATATATGTATTTATTTCTCAGGCTCCGTATTTGAAGAATTCTACTGAAGATATAAAGGTTACAGATTCTAACAGAGGCGCCGATGGTTTTAATTTTGAGTCTTGCTCTACCAATTACGTTGTTAAAAATAGCGAAAGGTGCCCAAGTAGTTTTAGAATGAAAGCCGAAGTTGCCATATTATTCTTGGGATTAAATAGGAACGGCGCTTTTATAACTGATAAAAATACTGTTGATAGTAGTATGAATGGTTTAATTAATAAACTATCACTTCCTCAAATTAAAAGTGATAGTAAGCAATGTTTCCTAAAATGCGGCACTATAAATGACACGCACGCTTGCGGATGCTTAAATTTGAAAAATTCTTATAATGCAAATAATAAATCTTATAATTCTGTATGTTTAACTAATAACTCGCCGCGTGATATGACTATGGTATATTTCGTAAATCCCTATGCCAATACTTATTCAAATAACAATTATGGGAATAAACCACCCACATTAAATGAGTTCAGATGGTATGGACTTCAACCTCTTGCATAAACTCATAAATTCATAAACTAACTAACTAACTAATCATCGTCGCTAATGAACCTTATTTTTTCAACTGGAAGCAGTTTGAATCTTTCAACTTTTTCCCAGAAGGTATGTATTTTGTCGCTAATAGCCCCCCACTCGCTTTTATTAAATAAAACACGTTGCGTATTTATTTTTTCAAGTTTCCAATAAGTAAGTTTTTCAAGTTTATAATTTTTGTTATCAGGATTCTCATTAAATGTATCTATTTTATTATGAATATCTTTTATATTATCATTTGCTGTCTTATTAATACTGCTACTATCGCTGTATAAATAAGTGTATTCGCTGTTGCCTTTACAAGAGATGTATTCCGCAATTATACCGTGTTTAATAATTACATCTTTGTTGTTTGCAAACTCCTCCATATATTCGCTCGCTTCTAACACTATAAACATACATTCTATATAATCACATTCATTCAAATTACAAACAGCCAATTGTCCCTGTATTTGCATGAAATATTTATCAGGTATCTGGTCGTCTACTATTTTGCGACTATAGGGACACTTGATTTCTATCATAATCCCGAGTTCATTAATTCCATCAGGAGAAGCCCCGAAATGTTCATTTTGCTTATCACAAACTAGCCCAAACTCGTATATATTAACATTTCCATTAACTTCAGAATATATACGCGATGCCATAGGTTCAAACATTGTCCCCCATTTTAACGGCTTGATAGAATTATAATAAGTATTATCCTTCGTAAGTTTAGCCTTTTTTTTAGCAATCATATCACTTACCTTTTTTTCTTGAATTGCATCATGTAAATCACTCGCCGTCAAGCGATTCTCTCGCGCATCAAACCACTCTTTCGTCCGTTGCTTGATAATAGGTTGTTTTACAAGCTCTTTAAGTACCTTTCTATAATTATTAATTTCGCTTATTCTATTTTTAATAGCTTTCTTATCAATATTCATAGAGTCCTTGTATTTTTTGTAAATATAATCTATTTTATTGATATCCTTGATATTATTATTAATAATATATATCATCTCGTTATCAACGGCATTATTAACTTGATTTCTATCAGTCATATTAATATATGATGATATATATTTATATAGTTTATTAGAATTATAAAGCGTTTTGAACTTCTTCTTCGCATTTTTTCTTATATTGCTTAGATTCTTTGTATTTTTTGTCAATCGCTGCATTAATTTTATTATATAGCTTCTTATCCATAAAATTAATTTCATTAACATTTGATGTCATTTTTTTCTTTTTTGTTTTCAACTCATATAATTCATTAATTTCCTCAATTTTCTTATTAAGTATGACATCAAACAACGAAGCAGTATCCAAAGTAAGTCCTAAAATATCTCTGTCCTCCTCAGCAACCTCAGCAACCTCAGCAACCTCAGCAACCTCAGCAAGCTCAATCTCATCTATAGCATCATTAACAGCACGAGGGATAGACATAGAGCACACGACAGGTTTATAATATATATTAATATACAAAATCATTTTTTATATGATTTTCATTTTACGGCTGTCATAAGCCCAGTGAAGAAGTGTCTGTCTTAATCGTGGATATATTTTATCACTATTGCTTCTCAATTCATTAACTTTGTTTTGTAATTGATTTTTAAATCTACCCTTGGGTCCAGCAGACTTCTTCCATCGGTTTATTTGGCGTATATCATCTTCTGTTCTGCGTCCATTATAAAAATTACAATACCATTCTATCCATCCATAAGGGTCTATATCTTCTTTTATCCAATTCTTTTCCATCCAGTATTCATAGCTGGTACCAACTTCTACCTTGTAATAATTAACGCTTTTGTCATATTCTTGGTTTATTATTAAATTGTCTGGAATATCTTTGAGAAACTTAAAATGCTTATGATGATTTTGATATATCTTTTTAGTTTTAGGAGATTTGATTTTTCTAAAATACGAGCCACCCATAATACCCTGTTTAAACATATCCTTCGGTGTGATATTCGGCCTGAACTCAGGATGATCCTTGAAATATATACTCATACTCTATTATATAACATCCATTTAATATCTATAACAACTTTTCATAAGATTGAAGAATTTACTATAAAATATTCTACGCGATTCCATCTGTAAGGCGGGATAGCTAGTGATACCATCATCTATCTCGTTATCTGTATCATACTTATAAGCATCAAAAATAACATCCTCATACTTATAAGAACCTTCGCTGTATCCTCGTTCAGTACCGTCAACTACCTTTCCTTCCATTTCCATTATTTATATATATAATCAAACATTTATATACAAAGTAATAACAAGCAGAATATTGAGAGGCCGATGGGGAACCCGTCCCCCAACACGGGTTTATATGAAGGGTGCTGGGTAATGGAGAGGCTTGCGAGCTTTTTGTGATACCTTTGTGATGTATCAAAAAGAAACCAGATTTTCTGGTGTCTCAAGGACTGCTCTGTTAATCAAAGTATATTTATAATGGGGGAACCCACCCCCAACACGGGTTTATCAGGAATGTTGATAGAAAAGGCTGTCGCTGGCTATTTATAATACCATTATGATGTATTAAAAAGACACTTGATTTTTTATAAAAATTGAAAATTAAAATTTGAGTACATCTCTTGATTTATTTTGTAATTTCTAAAAAACTTTTGAAATTTTTGAAAAAACAGAAAGATGTACTCAAATTATAAAATGAAAAAATAAAGAATTTCTGGTGTCTCAATAACTGCTACCGAGAGGCTATCAAGAGGCTATTGAGAGGCTATTGAGAGGCTACCGAGAGGCTATTGAGAGGCTATTGAGAGGCTACCGAGAGGCTATTGAGAGGCTACCAAGAGGCTATTGAGAGGCTATTGAGAGGCTATTGAGAGGCTATTGAGAGGCTACCGAGAGGCTATTGAGAGGCTATTGAGAGGCTACCGAGAGGCTACCAAGAGGCTATTGAGAGGCTATTGAGAGGCTACCGAGAGGCTATTGAGAGGCTATTGAGAGGCTACCGTGAAATTAGAATACTCTACATTTTTAAACTTCTTGTTAATTCTCTTGATATTTTTATCAGATATAGATATGTCACTGATAGATTTTTTAGACAGCTCTTTTATTAAATCCTTAAAATACTCATCATTTACTTTTGATACCTCTGAATATTTCTTTTGTTGTTCTTTCCATAAATTAATATACTCCTTATTTTGCTGATGGATATTTCCATTCTTATTATATATAGGTATATTCGTATTATGTAAATAATTTAATACATCTATATTATTAAATATTTGAGGGTTTATCTTGTATTTAATAACAAGTTTATTTGGTATATCATAATAATACCTGAATTCATATTTAGGACATATAATCTGTCTATTTATATATTCAAATGTATTTTTATCTATATCATCTATAAATATAAAACGGTTATTTATTATGTATTCTATATTTTTTTCATATTTCATAATAGGATATTTTTTTGTAAGAGATTTAATAATATAAGGAAATATATTAACTAAAGATTTCTTAACTATACCATTTATAGTCATAGAGTTTTCTCTCGTAAAATATGGTTTATTTACTTTGAACTTCAAAACCTTCTTAATATTTGTAGCCAAAAATGTATTAGTGTAATTATAACTACTATTTGTATAAAAGAATATCTCTACATTTTTAAATTTTTTATTACAAAAATTTAAAAATTCATTAATATAAGGCCTCAATAAGCCATCCCTTAACTCTTTTTGCATATCTATATTATTTTGCTTAATGCATTTTTTTAACCTGTTTTTTTTGCATAAATTATAAATGTATTCTAATACTTCGCGCTCCTTACATAATTGATTAACCGTTCCTATAATAGTTTGATCTATATCTAAAACTATTATAAAAGGATATTTATGCATTTTAATTTTCTTTATATCCCTTCTAAATAATACATCAGCTTATTTTTTACATTGAAAAAGATTTTCCACATCCACACTTAGATTTCTTGCTATTGTCAGTGTTCTTGAATACAAACTTCTCGTCATATTGTCCCTTCTCATAATCTACCATAGTCCCCGCAAGAAGTATCTCAGAACGTGGCTCAATCAAAACTGATATATTATCATTCGCCAAAATTATAGTCCTCTTCTCTCTATATCTTGTCAGTGCTCGCTCTTCTTCAACTTTTGTAATATTGTATATGTAGCCATTACAACCGCCACTCTTAGCAGATAGCAAAAACCTACTTTTATTGCCTCTTGCTATGCTAAATAGTTTTTCCCAAGCTCTTTTTGTAATACTGATATTCATACCCCCTTTTGTATTAGATTCTCCTTATTACTTCTTATATATATTATTATGCCCGAATGTTCATTAATGTTCCTTAATATACCTTATTATATGCTTACGGTCTTTATGTTTACATTAAAGTTCGCAATATCTATATATTGATAGCTGCTATTTCCAAATGCCCGCGATATCCCCGTATCTGTATAAAATAATAAATTATTAACAAACTTAATGCCATCAACAACATTATGCCCTATAAACATATATTTACACCCTAAGCTTCTAAGCATTATCTCCATATCTTCGGGATTATCAAGCTCTCTCGTCCATAATATACCATCATCATTCAATATAATTCTGCTAAATATATCACTATCTTCTGTTCCACTAATATTATTCATAAGCACAAACTGTCTCCACAACCTATTAACATATCCAATGTCCTTCTTATAGATGTTTAAAATTATCAAATGCGATATCTTCAAGCCGGCGTGGCAAAATAACATATTGCCTATTTTTACAACAACAGGTCTGTTGCCTAATATGGTAGATATCTGCCCACCCGGCTTAAAAAGTTCTCTTCTTCTCTTCTCATTATTAGCAATACTATTATTAGATACATAACTATAATTTCCCAGCGTATTCATAAACTCGTGGTTCCCTATTATAGATATTAAACGCCCGCCCTTAGCTATAGCCAATTTATCCAATATATTTGTAAAAGTAATCATTTCAATATCTTCAATTACTTCCCAATCAACATCTGTAGTTCTATTGAGGCTATCTATCTGGTCTCCCATTTGAATAACAAAAGTATTCTTAGGTTCAGCAATCCACTCAATATTTTCATTGATTATTTTGGCATCTATCAATATATTTTTGAACCTTTTAATATCACCGTGAATATCTCCAATTACAACCAATCTTTCAGGTTGCGGATATTCATATATAATATCTTCGCCCCCGCCAGACCCACCATTGCTACTATCTTTGCTATCCATATTTATAATAATATAATAATAATATAATAATAATAGTAATAATTTATATACATATAAAAAGATTATTAATATTATTATATATAATGGCTAAAAATATACATATCTATATAATATCTACAGAAGAATTAAATAATAGGATAACTAACATCAATAATGTAGTAGCTATCTTGAAAAATCTATGTGCTAAAAATAATATTCAGGCTTTTATTAACCTTATAACCGAACCTTCTTGTTCTACTATTGATAAAAATATCAGCGTATTTAATAGCAGAGTTGATTATAGCCCTTTTAAAGATAACAATGAATATAATGAGTACATTACGATGCTTAACTCATGTCAAATCTCTAATTACGAAAAGCATCGGGAATTATATAAGATAATTAAAGATAAAAGCGATGAAGACCTACATATGATTATTGAAGATGATATGCTAATTAGTAATAGCTATATCAATAATATCAACGATATGATAAATGATTTGACTAAAAAGGATAATTGCGATTTGTGGGATATTCTCTTTTTATCTTTGAATACTGTAAATAATGGCGAAAACTTCATAAATTTCCGCACCGTCTATAATAAACTGATAACTAAAAGCTGTTATTTTGTCAAACCTAAAATATGCAATAAGCTGTATGAAGAAAGCTCAACATTTAAATTACAAATCAAGCATTTCATTTCTAAATACATAGAGGATAACAAAGAGCTTAATGTATATTTTTATAATAAGAATACTTTGATTGAAGGGACAAAAATAGGCATATATCCTTCGTCAGTCAGTTCGGCAAATTACCTCTATTTTAACAACGAATATATTGGGCTTCTTAAAATATACAATAAGGATATTATAACCGAAGATGATATCAAAGATGCCAGAGAACTATATAAGATAGTTGAAAATATTAACTCTTCTGATATCATTAATATTATGGGGATGATATATAATAAACAGAAGAATTACAAAGAAGCTAAAAAATATTTCATACAAGCACTAGAAACTCATAAAAAGAATTATGGATATCTACAAAAAAATAGTAATATTTTAAATAACTGTATAACTATATTCCAACATGATCAGGATATGCTTGAAGAATGTTTGAAAGCTAAACCAAAATACTAATTATATGCAATATATTGGGTTATTTATTTAAGCTGAAGTATTGGATTCTAAAGTAGCTACTTTGGATTCTAACGAGGATACTTTGGATATAAGGGAATCTAATTTGCTATTTAATTTGTCCATCTGGTTGTTAAGTTTATCCATCTTCTCCACTTTGGCATTTAAAGCTGCAAAATCGGCCGAGGGAACATACGAGGAAAGGAGTGCAGGAACTTCTGCAATTTTGGTGGATAATTCGCCGTCAACTACTTCAAGCGCCTTGACCTTCTCGGATAACTCATTAAACTCATTTAATTGAGTCAAATCTATCACCTTCTCCTCGGGAACGCCCGATGCACCCTCTACGACAACTCCGTTAACTCCATGAACTCCATGAACTCCGGCTACGGAAGAGGCACCAGATACTTGGGCGTTTTTGACCTCGTTAATGACAGCTTCTAAATATTGTATTTTGGAATATAAACCAACGATTGACATATTATAATATACTATTATATTATAATATTTTATTTTTATCAATTTAATTTTATTATTAAAAAAATGATTATATTATTTAAATATAAGAAGAGATTAAATATATAAGATGATTATACCGATTAGATGCTTTACCTGTGGAAGAGTAATGGCGGATATCGCGGACTTCTATGAATCCGAAAAAGAAAAACTGAAGGATGCTACTGATAAAGCTGATAAAAAAGAAGTAGACAAAATATATAAGAACTTTGAAAAAATTCACACAGGAGAAATTTTGAATAAACTTGGGTTGAAGCGTTATTGTTGTAGAAGGAACTTAATTGCCAATATAGATATGATGGATGTTATATAATTTGCTTAAAATATCTTATATACTGATAAAGAAGGTATTAAAAAAACTATGGAAAAGGCAAACAATAAACCCGAAGGAAAACCCAAAACAAAACCCGAAACAAAAGATGAAAAAGAGAATATATACAATAATCTTGAAAAATACATAGAATCAAATATAGAGAAAAAATTGAATAGTCTTATGGAAACATTGCCGGAAAAATTGCCGAAAGAGCCGACAGTCGCAGGATATCACAATTTGACAATACTACAGCTTTATAAAAATACGCTCGGCACACTAATAGATATAATTAATGATATTACGGAAGCTTATGAGAAATACGATTATTTAGATACTAATAATTATATCTATATAATCATAGGCATATTAATGAAAGACGGTAGAAAATTATATGTAGGCATCATATTTGTATTTTTGTCTTTTATAATCTATTTTATAGATGGCGCATCTGTATAATAAAATTATAATTAATGTTTAAAAAGAAGGTTTGAAATTATTAAATAATGGATATTATAAATAATTATTATACAGCGACTATTTTATTAGCCCTGATATTTTTTATAATAAGCAAATATAATACATCAGTCCTGTTGTCAATTATGATTATTATTATAATATATTATTATATTGATAGTAATATTAAGAAAAATCTCGGCGAAAGGAATAGTGCGGAAATCAAGATAATTGATAAAATAGACAAGGATATTGATGATATTAAAGAGATGAATACCAACAACTTTTATATTAATATAAATAGCGGAAATATAAAATTCCTAGTTAAAAACAAGGAGTTTCTAGATATCATCAAAAACCTCAGATTTATTAAGAAGTTTGATAAGACACGCTATAATAACTTAATAATCTTAATGAATAAATTAATGAAAATCTATATATAC
>Ga0255102_1000033_pt1 | contig 39297 bp, 49 predicted proteins | sample Law_Cont_RepA_0h_FD_188448 | JGI IMG/M metagenome (GOLD analysis project Ga0255102, IMG submission 188448) | Freshwater microbial communities from St. Lawrence River, New York, United States - Law_Cont_RepA_0h | ecosystem: Environmental > Aquatic > Freshwater > River | place: USA: New York... | reverse complement strand
ATCGCGCGTGACGAGAACGTTCATCTTGCCTCGACACAGCAGCTTCTCAAGATTCTACCAAAAGAGGATCCTGACTTTGCGAAAATTGCTGAAGAAACAAAAGACGAGTGCATTACGATGTTCAACAATGTTGTCGAACAGGAAAAGGCTTGGGCGAAGTATCTATTCAAGGACGGGTCAATGATTGGCTTAAACGAACAGTTACTCTGTGATTATGTCGACCATATCGCCGCAAAACGTATGGTTGCAATCGGTCTGAACGGCAAGCCTGGTGCGAATCCTTTGCCATGGACACAGAAGTGGATATCGGGTTCTGATGTACAAGTTGCCCCACAAGAAACAGAAATTACTAGTTATGTGATTGGTGGAGTGAAAAAAGATGTTGATGAAAATACATTCAAAGGATTTACGCTATAATGGATTGGATTACTTGCTCTTCGTGCGATCAGGAATTTAAAATAATTACAGAAAGCTCCGCTCTTCCACAATATTGTCCATATTGTTCTGCTGAGCTCGAGCTTGAAGATCCATTTGATGAAGAATATGAAGAATAAATAGATCTTTCTGCTAATGGAATGTGATCTATGTGGTTATATGAAGACAAAGAATTTACTGAAGTCGAAGATTATTATGGCTTCATATATCTCATCGAAAACTTAGTCAACGGTAAGAAATATATTGGTCGTAAGTATTTGACCAAAGCCGGATACAAAACTGTGAAAGGCAAACGAAAGAAGCTTCGTGTAGAGTCCGATTGGCGAGACTACTACGGATCTTCGACTTCTCTCAAAGAAGACATCGATCACTATGGAAAAGATAACTTTCGCAGAACAATATTGAGGCTTTGTAAAAGTCGCGGTGAATGTAATTACTTTGAAACGAAATATATATTTGATAACGACGCTATTTTAGATCCTAAATATTATAATAGTTGGGTATCGTGTAAAATTCAAACAAGCCACGTCAAGGCTTTACTTTTCAACCCCGAACAGGAGAATTTATGAGGTGGGTAAGGTACTCGAACACAAGCATTTAATCGTAAGAGCAGAGCTCAACAATCCTCCACAGTGCACCACAGCAATTAATGCGTGGATGCATCGACTAGTAGAAGCAATCAATATGAAGGTCCTGATGGGTCCTTATTCTGTTTACTCAAATATGGTCGACAACCGCGGTTTGACTGCAGTCACTATTATCGAAACGAGTCATATTGCTCTACACGTATGGGATGAATGCGAACCCGCGGTGGCTCAATTAGACGTCTATACCTGCAGCACATTAAATATTGATGATGTGTTTAAAGCTATTGAAGTTTGGAGTCCTACAAAAATTGAGTATAAGTATATAGACCGAGAAAACAAATTGACATTAATTGAGAAAAATGAGGTATTATAATGGGTAAAAAGAAAATACGTAAGACGGTCGTATCGAAAGGCGATCGGCGTTCGATCGTGGCCGGCGTGAAAGAAGTTCGTCAAGGTCGCAGCGAAGGCGAAAAAGCCTATAACAAACTGAAAGCTTGGAAAAAAGGTCAGAATCCTTGGATTACTGTCGCTGGTCCATCTTCAGATAAGCGCTTTATTAAAGTACGCGCGAATACGGTGTACGGAGATCCGAAGCGAGTATCGTATGGTGTTTCTATGAAAGCAGGCACAAATGACTAATGTGCTGATCTATACAAAAGACAATTGCCCTTATTGTGTACAAGCGAAAAACTTGTTTACAAATAAAGGACAACAGTATATAGAGAAGAAGATAGGAAAAGATCTTACACGCGAAGAATTTCTTGAAAGTTTTCCAGATGTAAGAACGGTTCCTTTCATTATAATTGACACAGAAAAGGTAGGTGGTTATGACAAACTCATTGAATGGTACGACAGACCAGAACGAAGCTTCTTGGCGGAACGCTGACTGGCGGAATGAATATCTGAAAGGTATTCTTCAAACTGGAATTGCAAATGTCACCTTCGTAAAGAAGGATGGTACAGAACGAGTTCTTCGTTGTACTCTGTCGCCAACAGAACTTCCAGTACAAACTGATCTCGAAGAAGTTGTACAAAAGAAAACTTTAAATCCAAATGTACTCGCCGTATGGGATCTCGAAAATAAGGGATGGCGTTCATTTCGTTATGACTCGATTATTGGATTTAGTGTAGTGCATCTTGAGCCAACCGAATGATTTACATGGTAGATATTGATCAGACCATTTGTAAAACACCATATACAAATGGTCAACATCACTATGGATTGGCATCGCCATTGAAGCATCGTATCGAGGCGATAAATACATTATATGACCAAGGCCATACTATTAAGTATTGGACCGCTCGTGGTTCAGGATCGGGAATCGATTGGACCGAACTTACCAACAAACAACTAAATGATTGGGGCTGCAAGTTCCATGAAGTCCGTTTAGGAAAGCCATCATACGATATATGGATCGATGATAAAGCTTATAGCGATCGGGACTTCTTTTTTCTTATAGATCGTAATGCCGGAGATATTGATGAATAACCAAGATAGAATTGAATTAAATGAATTGAATAAGGAATCGAATGGTGGAACGGAACTTACCACTCGAAATCTCTTCCATCGACTTTCAAGTGATGAACTCGATGGTGTCCAAATTATTACTGCTCGCGTTCGCGACCTCGATCCTAACAGAATTAAGATCTATCATTTACATGATCTCGCCGGTGATCCGGAAGCTGCACATCTTCAAGATCCGACTTCTCGAGCTCGCTTTCAGAAGTTGGTCTTTAGCTCTAACTGGCAGTATCAGCAGTATCGTGATTATCTTGGAGTTCCATATAGCAATCATTCAACAGTTATCGAAACAGGTGTCGAGCCTATTCCACTCGTTGACAAACCAAAAGATAAGATACGTCTCATCTATACGTCCACACCTCATCGTGGATTGGAGATTTTGGTTCCTGTCTTTTGCGCTCTTGCCGAAAAATACCCCAACATTGAGCTAGACGTGTTTTCTTCGTTCGGTATCTATGGCCCTAAATGGCAGGGACGCGACGAAGCGTACAAGCCTATCTTTGATCGGATGAAGGAGCACCCACAGATCAACTACCATGGATGGACAGATCAAGAGACAGTTCGCGCTGCATATCAGCGGGCACATATCTTTGCATATCCTTGTATTTGGCCTGAAACATCGTGTCGTTCTTTGATCGAAGCGATGTCGGCTGGTTGTCTGGCTGTACATCCTAATTTCTCTGCTTTGGCTGACACTTCTGGTGGTCTGACTGTTCAATATGACGGAGATCATGAAGATCAAAATCTGCATGCTAATATTTTTGCACACACTTTGATGTATGCTATTGAAAATATACAGAATAACGATATTACTAATATGATGTCGTTCGTCAAAGCCTATGCAGATACTCGTTTCGGTTGGGATTCTGTGATTCCCAAGTGGAAAGGGCTGATTGCATCATTGAAGGAACAACATCGTGATCTTATCCAAGGCACCACTCAGAGTTAGTTTTTTTGGCGGGGGTAGTGATATTCCCGCCCACTTTGCAAAATGGGGTGGAGCTACCATCTCAACTGCTATCGACAAGTATGTCTACGTATCAGTCATGCATACTCCGCACGATCACATCAAAGTTTCTTATTCGAAACAAGAGCTCGTTACTCACGTAAACGATATTCAAAATGAAATCGTTCGTAACGCGTTGAAATTCTTTGGTATTAAATCCAACATCGAGATCACATCATTCGCAGACATCCCCACAATCGGCAATGGTCTTGGTGGATCGTCTGCTTTTACTTGTGCTCTTGTTAAAGCTTTGTCTGCATATCTTGGTTACGAATACGTAAACCCTTATCTTATTGCGAAGACTGCTTGCCATATCGAGATTGATTTATGCGGTTGGAAGATCGGTATGCAAGATCAGTTTGCGTCTGCGTTTGGTGGTATGAACTATATCGAATATGCAAATGAACTTAATAATGATCGCGTAGACGTAAAGCGCCTTGATTCGAATACTATCGAGAACTATATGATTTTGATTCCAACTAATATTGAACATCATGCAGCAAAGATTCTCGATAAGATTAACTTTGAAGCCAAAACATTTGTTATTCGGCAACTCGCAGATATGGCAAAGATGCAGAGTACACAGCGAGTGAATATCAACGAATACGGAGGGTTATTAAACGCTGCGTGGATACTCAAGAAACAGATGACCGAAGGTATCTCTTCGAGAGAGATAGATAGTATGTACGATCGATGCCAATCTGCAGGCGCATTCGGATCTAAACTGCTCGGCGCCGGAGGCGGTGGATATATGCTAGCAATCACAGATTCAAAGAGTACAATTCGCCAAGAATTTTCAGATAGAATATGCCTCGATGTAGGCATCGCACATGAAGGAGCAAAAGTTGTCTATAGAGACTGATATCATACTTGATCACCTTGGCTTGATTAATATCGGCTTTGCGAGCATTGATCATGAAGAATTTAAAAAAGCTGCCGAACTGATTTGGATGACAAGCATTTCCAATCATCGGAATAACATCTTTACGATTGGTAATGGTGCTTCTGCTTCAATCGCTCAACATTGGGCTTGCGACTATACAAAGGGCTGTAAGAATGGAGGCTTACGACCAAGAGTTATTTCACTCGCAGCAAATATTCCTTTGATGACCGCCATCGCGAATGATATCTCTTACGACGATGTTTACTCGTTCCAACTCGATGCGCTCGGACAAGAAGGCGATGTACTCGTAGCCATTTCTTCGAGCGGTAATTCTCCAAACGTTGTCAAGGCAATTGAAACCGCTAAGTCATTGAAAATGAAGACTATTGCTCTTACCGGATTTTCACCAAATAATAAATGTGCTCAGCTTGCAAATATTTCTTTGCACGTTGCTATCGAAGAATACGAAGCAACAGAAGACGTCCATCAAGCGATCATGCATATGATTGCTAAATATATCAGAAACAGGAACAAGGTAACTATATAATGTCACAGCAACCAGTATCAATTAATCAAATTCAAGCGAAATTCGGTACAGACAGTGGAAACTATGAAGTACTCACCGATGCAGCTATTCGTTCGAAGGGTGTAGAGGGCGCAGCAGTCGAGATCGGAGTTCGTCTCGGCGGAGGTTTACAATTTATTATTGATGGTCTTGTCGAGAGTGGTCAAACTCCTGAAAAGCCAGTCTTTGGCATCGATCCGTATGGCAACATCGAATACTATCGTGATGAAATCTTCAAAGAAGGTCGATGCGACTATACCAATGAGATGCGCGACATCTGTATGATCAACATGTATCTGTATTGCCGGCAGAAGAACGTCAACTTCTACATGTTCAATCTCGAAGATACCGAGTTCTTTAATCGCTATGCTGATGGCGTTCCTGTCTATGCAGAGCATAAGAGCATCGTCAATAAATACAGCGTAGTCCACTTCGATGGTCCTCATACACTCGAAGCACTCGATGCTGAGATTGCATTCTTCCTTGAACGATCAGATCCTGGCGCTGTCTTCGTCTTCGATGACGTAGAGATGTACGAACACGATGCTGTACACAATCAGTTGCTCGAGTATGGCATGGAAACGGCAATGGAAACTCCTCGTAAATGGTCTTATGTGAAAAAGGAACATATCGACAAAAAGTGGGAGCCAATGGTTGGCACGCCTGGTTGGGAACCGAATGCAACACAATATACACCCACTGCTGGTCCAATTTTTAATTATAAAATCGATCTATGAAAATAAACATGTACAAATTATCAAAACTGTGGTAGATTGAATAATGCAACAAGGAAACTGCAGAGGGTAAATATGGTCATTAAGGTAAAAGCTAAACCCAAACAGATCTCTCGTGCGGCAATTAGGTCGTTCGATGAAAAGGCCTATGGTTCTGAACCTATTGTAATTACGCACTTTAGTCAAGCCTTAAACTGGTATAACTACATGGCATCCGATGATCAGTCGCGTGACTGGTTCTTCTCTTATGCCAAGAGTAATTACACGAAGAATGAGATTGCGCAGCTACGTAAATTGCCAAATTGGAAGATATCACAAACTCTTGGTAACATTGCTCGCATTCTTCTCAATGGTAATGTTTTACCGCAGAAGAATCTTGACTACTTCAATGATAATGTCAAGAAGCTTCTTGCGGCAGCTAGCCAGATTGTCGAAGAAGTTGAAGACACTGTCGTTGTAAAGCCTGTCGTAAATATTCAAGCTCGCATTCGTGAGAAAGCCAACTACATCATTACGAGTCTCGAAGAAGAGATCGATAATGTTATCGATGGCAAAGAGTTCTCGATGTACACCTTCTGTCAAGCCAACGAACTCAATGCTCAGATTCTTGGCATCGTGGCTGACTACTATCGTCCTCAGTATACAGAGATCATGTCTGATGACGAGCAAGTCAAAGAAGCCTTTGGCAAGCGTCAGAAGTTTTGGATTAATTTTTGGCAGAGTTTCTTCGATGACATCGATCGTTATGTCAATAACAAGAAGGCTGTCAAGGTTAGTAAGCCTCGCGAGAAGAAAGCAAAGTCCGCAGTTGATCTGGTCAAGAACCTTAAATACCAGAAGGAAGAACCTTCACTTAAGATCGTCTCTGTTCATCCAACAGAGATCGTAGGATGTACACAGCTATGGACTTATAATACTAAGTACAAGAAGCTCAGTCGATATGACTCGCTTGGCCCAGCTGGAATTCAAGTGAAGGGTACTACTCTCATTGGTTATGATATCGAAACCTCTACAAGTAAAAGCTTGCGAAAGCCAGACGCATCTATTCAAGCCTTGCTTGGAGCTGGTAAAGTTAATCTTCGCAAGTTTATAGAAGAGATTAAAACCGTGGAGTCGAAACCGAATGGTCGAATCAATGAAGACACTATTCTACTAAGGGTTGTTAAATGACAGACAACGTAATCTTATTTCCAGGATTTCGTCGAGAAGGCGCTCCGCCTCAAAACATCGAGGAAATTTACGATAAGGTAACTCAAACTCGAAAAGATCACGTGGCAGGAGTGATGAATGACATGATTCCTGAAGTAATTAATATGTTCGGAGCATATGGTGTAGATATCAATGACGATAAATATGTAAAAGATGTCGCCTTAGTCATGGAAGGCATCAAAGCTTTATTACATCGACAATATAATCTTGAACACTCATTTCATAATATATCTGACAATATATTTGAATTTAAATATAATGAAGACAATACAATCGAATATACATATACTTTACCAGAAGAAGAGTGAGAATCTGAAATGATTATTATGGACCTTTCACAGGTTATGATTTCCAATCTAATGACACAACTTGGAAACCACACGAACGCAGATATCGAAGAAGATCTTTTACGACATATGGTTCTCAATTCAGTGAGAGCTTATAATGTGAAGTTTAAGAACGAGTTCGGCGAGATGATTATTGCATGCGATGCTGGTAATAACTGGCGCCGCCAAGTATTTCCCTATTACAAGGCCAATCGTCGTAAGAATCGCGAGAAGTCCGAGATCAATTGGAATTCTGTATTCGAGACCTTGAATAAGGTTCGCGATGAACTCAAGGATTACTTTCCTTATCGAGTACTTCGCGTAGACGGAGCCGAAGCTGATGATATCATCGGTACTCTTGCACAAACCTATGGCAATACCAACGAGAAGATTTTGATTCTTTCTGGTGATAAGGACTTTGTGCAGTTGCAAGCTTACATGAACGTACAGCAGTTTGATCCTGTACAGAAGAAGTGGCGCAAGACAAACGATGTCGATAAGTTTATGAAAGAACACATCATTCGCGGCGATACTGGCGATGGTGTTCCTAATTTCTTGTCAGCAGATGACACGTTCGTTGTCGGTGCCAGACAGAAACCTATTAGTCAGAAAAAATTAGATCAATGGCTCGATGCAGATCCAAAGGAATTCTGTGACGAGAACATGCTACGCGGTTATCTTCGCAATCAGCAGCTAGTCGATCTCAACTTCATTCCTCCTGATATTAAGAAGGAAGTACTCGTGCAATACGAGCAGCAAGCTGGTAAAGGAAGAGACAAACTCTTCAACTACTTTATCGAACGTCGTCTCAAACTCCTATTAGAAAGCATTAACGAGTTTTAATATGCAAATGCAAAGAACATTAGCGATCGCAGAGATCCTTGATTTGGTCAAGGAAGCAAAAGATGTACCAACAAAAGTTTCTATATTACGACAGTATGACAACGAAACACTTCGGTATATTCTTGAATTGGCATTCCATCCGAACGTAGGTTGGTGGTTGCCAGAAGGTGCGCCTCCTTATAAGCCATGTGAGGTGCTCGATACAGAAGGTAGACTCTACAAAGAGGCACGTACACTCCCTCTCTACCTCTGTGGTAATCGTCCTGATCTCAAGCAGCATCAGCGCGAAAACCTTTTCACCGGTCTTCTCGAATCTCTTCATCCAAAGGATGCTAATCTTTTAATTGCAGTCAAAGATAAGAAAGTCGAAGGACTTAACGTCGCAACAATTAACGAAGCTTTTCCAGGGTTAATTCCAAATGAGCAACACAGTTAAGCGTTTTAGAAAATATAATGAAGAATATGACGATTCGAAAAATACATCGCACGATCGTCGTCAACACCTAAGTGAGAAGCGGCTTCAAGCTGCCCTTCGTTCTAAGACAAAAAGTACCTTATTAGATCTGATAGAAGATGAAGATTATTGATGCCTATATACGAATTTAGACTCAAAGAAACCGGAGAGTCTTTCGAGGAATTCTTTAACTATCAACAGAAAAGAGATTTCCTCGCCGACAATCCCGATATCGAAGAGATTATAGGTGCTCCGCATTTTGTATCAGGAATAGCAGGAGTGACTCATAAAAATGACTCAGGTTTTAACGATCTACTCAATAGAATCGGTAATGCCAACCCTTACTCCCCACTCGGTCAACAGCACGGCGATAAAGACATTAAAAGTACGAAGATCAGAGAGGCAGTCAATAAAGCTCGCAACAAAAAATAAGGATATCCAGTGGAATATAACATCGAGTCGCGTTTAACGAAAAGAGAAAAAAGAATCGCCAGACAAAATGGTGACACGCAAGAAGGATTGACATTTAAGTCTCAAAACTTTAATTTAAAAAACGTTAACCCACTCACAGAAAATCAACGTATTGCGTTTGACGCTTTCGATGACGGAAAACACCTGATGTTACACGGTATGGCTGGTACCGGTAAAACCTTTCTCGCTCTTTCAAAAACTATTGATGCACTCATGTCAAATAGAGGTGTACAAAATAAGATTTACATTGTAAGATCGGTAGTACCGACACGAGATATGGGATTTCTTCCTGGCAATCAGAAGGAAAAGATGAAAGTTTATGAGGCACCTTATTACGCCATCTGTACCGAGCTGTTTGATCGGTCTGATGCGTACGAGATCCTCAAACAAAAGAATGCCATTGAGTTCATCTCGACGTCATTTATTCGCGGTATCACCATGAATAACTGTTATGTGATTGTGGACGAAGTGAATAATATGACATTCCATGAACTTGATTCAGTGATTACTCGTATTGGTAAAGGTTGTAGAGTACTATTCTGTGGAGACTTCCGACAATCAGATCTTACGAAAGAACAAGAACGTAACGGACTGAAAGATTTTATGCGAGTCATCGGTAAGTTAAATGACTTTGTACATGTTGATTTTCTCGAACAAGATATTGTTCGTTCGAAACTAGTGAAGGAATATATAATTGCTCGACAAAAACTTGGTCTCCAATCGTAAAGAATTCGAATACGAATTACTCGAATTTGCTGAACTGCAAAGGATAGATGGCCCAACACGTTTCTATGAAACACCTGAAGGCAACCGATATCCGTCTGTGACTGCTGTTCTCGGCAAGATGATGGATAAGTCTGCGCTCGAAACCTGGCGGAAAAGAGTCGGTGAGGAAGAAGCGGCTCGAGTTTCGGCTCGAGCCTCTACTCGCGGCACGAACGTCCATACGATGTGTGAGAACTACGTATTAGGTCATGACATCGATACGTCGATGCCGCATAACATGATGATGTTCAATCAGATCAAGAAGGTTCTGGATGAGAAGGTAGACATGGTTCGTGCTACTGAGTGTACTCTCTTCTCTGATCATCTCAAGTTAGCAGGATCCTGTGACCTGATAGCAGACTACGACGGTCGGCTGTCGATCATCGACTACAAGACTTCTGCGAAGCTCAAGCGTAAGGATTGGATCGAAGGTTATTTCCTACAAGCGAGCCTCTACTCATACATGCTATGGGAGATGACAGGTATCTTAGTGAAGGATATCGTCATCATCATTGGAGTCGATGACTCCCTCGAGTCTCAGATCTTCATTGAACGACCTCAACGATACCTTGAGAAAGCGGTGGATCTGGTTCGATCCTATCACAAAATGTACGGATAAGAAAATGCGGCTTCGGCCGCATTTTTTTGACAATAAGCATGTACAATATTTCGAAAACAAGGTAGGGTGGTATAGTTAGCTAAGGAGAAAAACATTGACTACCATCACCTTCGATTTCGACTACAACCACAACATCTTCACCACCCTCGCCTGGTACTACCCCCATATCACCAACATCAACTACAACTCCGACACCCCCTCCGGAAATCCCACCATCACCATCACCTTCACCACCCTCGAAATCCTCAATCAATTCAAAACCGAAAACTACCTCTAATTTTCGAAAATAAACATGTACAATATTTCGAAAACAATGTATCCTGGATATATGATGAAGAAGGAAACGAAAATGACTGCTCCTAAGACTATCCTCATCGGTGACCGTGTTCGCTACGAATCTGCTCTCGGTACCATCCGCGGTGAAGTCGTCAAGATCACAAAAGACTGGAATGCCAACCGCGATCTGATTGACTGGATCTATATCCAGTATTACAACGAGAAGTCACCTTCGAAGCACTCCATTGTCCGTCTCGCCGATACGGCTCTCGAGATGATGAAGTTTAAGGTTATTTTTCGTGATTGCATCAACTACGATGCCCTTGCAGAGCAAGCTGCTCATGAACGTATGATGGAGATGTGAGATGAAGTATCCTGAACTCAAATGGGTTGTGATGTGCCTGTGGAAGAACAGCTCGTATTGGGAAGCCATCGCTGCTTTCAACTGCGAAAGCGCCGCTGTCTCGTACAAGGAAAATTGTGAGAATGTCAATGCAGGCTGGCTGACATATAAGATCGAGGAGATCGTTAATGAATCGCGTTGAGTATAATACTGCAGGCTTTGTGATTGTCCAGATTAATCATAAGGTGTTTTTTGCACCATCTTCTGATTGTATCGGCTGGCCTGAAGAGTTTATCGAGAACGCGTCTGAACAGGTCCTTGAAGAGATCGGCTTTCAGTTCTCACATGGTTTAAACGCATACTAAGGAATTGATAATGACTACTATTTCTGCTAAACGCCCGCAGCTCACTGACGGCACCAACGTTAACCTTCGTACGGTAACTAAGTATGCGAAGGAAGCCATGATTGCCCTTGAGCAGTCCGGTGAAACCGAGGCTGCACATTACTTCGAGATGTTTTATGAATATCTGGTTCGAGACGTTTCTAACGGTAAGCCCTTCGGGTTTACCTATAAGTCTCTCGGTCTGTAAGGAGCTTATGATGTCTACGCCGGTGATTGAATACTTTGGTATAGACACCGTTCAGCGAGCAATCGCCGAATACTTTTCCAAACATGGCATCACAGAAGATGTTCGCGAATATCTGATGGACCTCGAGGACGAAAAGCCCGATGACTTTTTTCAGCTAGTTTCTGATTTTATCGAAAAATAAGCATGTACATTTTATTGAAATTTTGGTAGTATGAATAATAAGCTAAGGAGATTGAAATGACTAAGCCTACTTACTCGCTCTTTAAGGAATCCAACTGGGGCACCACTCGTTGGGTGGTTGCAGCGCCATGGAGTTCTCCATTCGGTCGATACCGGACTGCAGCGGCCGCTCGTAAGGATGCGAAGGTATATGGCTTGAAGCTCAAGCGGCGCGAAGATTTTGATTCGCAATATTTTTAAAAATAAACATGTACATTATTTCAAAACTTTGGTAGTATGAATAATAAGCTAAGGAGATTGAAATGAACATCTACACCAGTCAGATTGCTACAGCCCTTCAGATTTCTTTGGAAGCTGCCGCGCAGGTTCAATATCTAATGGAATGTGATGACTTTGATTTCAGCGAGTCTTCAACACGGCAGCTGATCAACGTTGCAAAGCGCACGGTCCGCGACATGGCTTATTTCGACGAATGCTGCTTGCAAGCATCTTAATTTGAAAATAAACATGTACAATATCTCGAAAACTGTGTATAATGATTATATCAACAACGAAAAGGAAAATTCAAATGTTTGACGCACACGTTAATACTGCCGTTATCGCCACTCAGGACTATCTGAAGTCGATTGGCAAAGATTACAGCTTCGAACAGGCCGCAGCTTTGTTCCGTAACGCTGCTTATGTCTGGAGCGACGAAACGGTTTTGGAGGGCTACGATGAGCAGGCTCAATGAGCAGGCTGATATCGAAAAATAAGCATGTACATTATTTTAAAAACAATATAAGGTGGACCTATAATGAAGAAGGAAGCAAACATGAACAAGATTATTCAAGTTATCAATGATATGAAGGCTACTATGACTCCTGCAGAGTTTCGCAACGAGATGCTCACTAGCCTCGCTTTTTTCATTGCGATTCCAATCCTGTTCGCAGGTTTTTGGATTATCACTCCCGCGTAAATTAAACATGTACAAATAGACCATTCTATGGTAGAATGGTTATACCAAACTGAAAAAGGAAACTATATAATGGCTCATATGATTGAATTCCTCGACGGCAAGGCTTCGATGGCTTATGCAGGCGAAACTCCATGGCATCACCTCGGCACGAAGGTCTCGAACGACCTCACGCCGAATCAGATGCTGAAGGCAGCAAACCTTGACTGGAAGGTCAATCCAGTTCCTGCATATGCCGATATCGGTGGTAAGCAGGTTGATATCGGTCACTCAGCTCTGGTGCGCGACGTCGACAATAAGATCCTCGATGTCATCACCAATGATTGGGTACCGAATCAAAACGAGTCAGCTTTCGAATTCTTCAATGATTTCGTTTCAGCCGGTGAGATGGAAATGCATACCGCTGGTTCGCTTCGCGATGGTCAGCTTGTTTGGGCCTTGGCCAAGGTGAAGGATTCCTTCGAGTTGTTCAGTGGTGATCAGGTTGATTCCTATCTGCTCTTCACCAATCCACATAAGTATGGTTGGTCGATCGATGTTCGCTTCACTCCTGTTCGTGTGGTTTGCAACAACACGCTGACTCTCTCGCTCAACAGCCAGTCGAGTAAGATTGTGAAGGTCAGCCATCGTCGCGAGTTTGACGGTGACGTTGTCAAGGAAACACTCGGTGTCGCCAAGGAAAAGCTTGCCAAGTACAAGGAAATGGCCGCTTATCTTGGTTCGAAGCGTTACACCGATGAGAACATCGTCGAGTATTTCCAGCGAGTGTTCCCTGTGACTGGTTCGAAGAAAGATCTCAGCAAGAATGCTGGTATCGCTCTCGAAATCATGGATCAGCAGCCTGGTGCTGAATATGGCGAAGGTAGCTGGTGGCAGGCTTTCAATGCTGTCACCTTCATGACCGATCACATGATCGGCCGCAATGCAGACAATCGTATGACTTCTGCTTGGTACGGTTCGAACAAGAACCTGAAGACGAAGGCACTCGAAACTGCGGTGGAATTTGCAGATGCCGCATAACGTGATTGGGAGAGCTTCGGTTCTCCCAATTATAAATACGTTTATGGTAGAAGAAAACGGTACTTACTTTATAGGAATGTCTCTAGAAGTGAAAGACGATGAGATCGTCTTCCCTGTAGTATTCCATACGAAGGATTATAAAGAAGCTCTCACACTGACTCGGTGTATCACCGGTGGTGATCCAAGGAAGCGAGTCATGTTTGCTGATATTGATGGAAGGTTCTAAAATGAAAAACCTAATTGCATCTGTAATTGCTGCAAGCATGCTCATCTCTGCTCCAGCGCTTGCACAAAATAATGATCGCAATGACCGCAGAGAGTGGCGCGATCAAAATCAACGGCGCGGCGGAGGTTGTGGTTGGCTCTGTGGAGCTATCATCGGTGGTGTTGTTGTAGGTGCACTCTCGTCGAATAATCGTAGAGACTCACGTAGGGATCCTAACTATAATTTAGACCGCAACACTGATAATAACTACTATCCGCCAGATTATCGATATGATAGACGAACAGATCACTGAATGGCGCTATGGTGAACGCTACGTTTACTGGGAAACTCGTTGTAACTAAGGAAAATATATGAAGAAATTTGTTGCTCTTGCGCTTTTGGCGCTATCTACTCCTGCGATCGCACAGACACAGAAGACGCCTGTCGGTGCGACATATGATACTACCATTGTCCGTGCGATTGATGGTGATACGATTGTCATTACCGCGCCGTATCTACCAGCGCCTTTGAAGCCTGAACTCGGCGTTCGAATCTTTGGCGTTGATACACCTGAAAAGAGCTTTCGCGCCAAGTGTGAGAGTGAGAAGAAGCGCGGAGAACAGGCTTCTGTCTTTGTCAAAGATTTGATTGTTTCTACAAAGAAGCATCAAGTTGTTCTGTATGATTGGGATAAGTTCGGTGGTCGTGTCCTCGGAGACATGCTATTCGACGGCATGAGCCTTCGAGAGCTGCTTATCAAGAATGGTTTTGCACGTGCATATTTTGGTGATGCAAAGCAGTCTTGGTGCAATTAAGCATGTACAATTAAAGCCCGTTGGGGTATAAATAGAATATCAGTTGTTGACAATCAACAATAAAGGCGGAAAGACCGGGGTTCGACTCCCCGCACCTCCACCATTTACGGGGGTGACCAGGATATCGATTTTCGTGTAATAGGGCGATTCGAGACTGATTGCTTGGCAAAGTGCCACAAAACATAAATGCTAACGATAACGATAGCTTTGCAGATATCCGCTTAGCGGCATGATCTACACGGGTATGGCTCCACCTTGGAACAGAACGGGCCACTTTACTACCAGCTGAATAGCTGGTGCTACGAGTCGCCAGAAAACTGCTGGCGACCATATAAATAAAATATGACGGAGGTTAATCCCTCCATTGACTCTTACAAAAACTTCAAGTCTTAGATGGCTAGAAAGCGGCACCATTCAGATGCCACCGACGAAAACACTAATGATTTTGCATTTCCAGTAAGAGGGAAATGGATGGAAGATACTTCGTTATTCTCTTGTGTATCTTCTTATAGCGGCAGAAAACTATATGGCTGAGATGCCTGGAAAGTAGTCTCTGTTTGCCAAAGTCATTGAGACTAAGAGGACAAACATGAAACTTTTTGAAAATAAAGAAGATTTCCCGTACCTTCGATGGACTGAAGGATTCTGTGTTGGATTAATACTCATTCTGATCTTAGCCATCGCGATACCAACCAAAGAACCTGAAGTCAAGATCATAAAGATTCCGGTAACTAAAATAATTGAAAAACAAATTATTGTGAAAGAAGCTGTGTATCTTAATCAACACGACAAACAACAAATCAGATGCATGGCCGACAATACATATTTCGAAGCAGGCCACGAGTCAACAGAAGGCAAAATCGCGGTGAATAATGTAGTATTAAATCGCGTAAAAGACAAAAGATTTCCGAAGACTCCATGTGCGGTCATTAATCAAAAGGCCAGAGGCGTATGCCAATTTTCATGGAAGTGTCAGAGAGGAAAGCGAATAGCTGACATATCAGCATATCGTAAGGCAACAGCTGTTGCTGAAGACGTATATCTAGGTAACTACACTGACGTTACAAAAGGCGCAAAATTTTACCACGCAGATTATGTAAGCCCTTCATGGGGCAGAGTCTTTGATCGCACGACTAAAATTGGCGCACATATTTTTTATCGAGGATAATTATATCATGGTGGACGACGTCATTTCAACAAAAGCACTGACCTCTGAAAAGTTCATTCAAGAAATTGAACGATTGGTTATCAATTATAATTTAGATTATATGGATGCAGTCGTCCACTATTGCGAAAAGAATAACATCGAGATCGAAGCTGCTGCGAGTATTATTCGGAGTAACATTCGTATTAAGGCAAAGCTTCAAGATGAAGCAGAAGAACTCAACTTCATGCCAAAGAGGGCAAAGTTACCAGTATGACTCCATTCGAGAGCTACACCACCTTTCTTGCCCTCAAAAATCACTTCACGACAGACAGCTACGACTATATCAAATACAACGGCCGGATCGGAGCCAAGCCTTCGAGCTTTGACGTGCGAAAAGATAAGTATCAGTTCTATAAGTTGTCAAAACATAAAGATCCTCTGAAATATCTGGTTGCTAACTTTATTGATGGCGATCTCAAATGGATCGGTGATTTGTTTGATGATGACTCAGAGAAAGTGTACAATGAATGGTTGAAGAGACAGCAATCTCTTTCTTATATCTTTGAAGAAGATGTAAAAAAACTGTGTACAAATTTCAATGATTGTGTTATTGTAAAGAATGGACAACATCCCTTCTTACTGAAACAATATCTTCGTCGCGAGATTTCTATCGAGACGGTGATTATCCTCAATGATATCTTCGGGTTCTTTGGTCATTGGAACAAGAAGATTGAGGATGGTGTCCTATGGCCCAGCATCCACAAGAAGCTGCTGAAGTATAAGCCTTTCTTTCATTATGATGCATTTAAATGCAGAAAAATTGTCAAGGAAGTCTTTACATCATGATAAATACAATTGCAGTTCGCTGCAATCGAAATACATCGAAACATACCGTAAAAAATCGACATATAGGAGATTAATTATGTCATTTGCAGATCTTAAGCGTTCTTCTAATTCCTCGTTCGAGAAACTCACGAAAGAACTTGCTAAACAAAATACCACCTATACAGATCCCGATGAGGGCAAATATTGGAAGCATACAGTCGATAAGGCTGGTAACGGCTACGCTGTTATTCGCTTCCTTCCTGCACCGAAGAACGAAGACATTCCTTTCGTTCGCATCTGGGACCATGGTTTCCAAGGTCCAACCGGGCTTTGGTATATCGAGCGGTCACTCACGACTCTCGGTAAAAACGATCCCGTATCAGAATATAACAGTGTTCTTTGGAATACTGGTCTTGACTCTGATAAGGAGATCGCGCGCAAGCAGAAGCGTCGCTTGGCATACCACAGCAACATCTATGTTGTGAAGGATCCAGGCAATCCTGCAAACGAAGGCAAAGTCTTCTTGTACAAGTATGGCAAGAAGATCTTCGATAAGCTGAACGATCTGATGAACCCAGGTTTTGAGGACGAGAAGCCAGTAAATCCTTTCGATCTTTGGTCAGGTGCTAACTTCAAGCTCAAAATTCGTAAGATTGAGGGTTACCCCAACTACGATAAGTCTGAATTCGATACTCCCGCACCACTGTTCGATGATGACTCCGAGCTTGAGCGAGTCTACAACGAGGAGCGTTCGCTCACTGAAATTGTAGATCCGAAGCAATTCAAGTCTTATGAAGATCTCAAGACTCGTTTGAATACAGTCCTTGCACTCTCTGCGGAGCCTGCAAAGATTCGTGGCGTTGATCTGGATGAAAATGAATATCGTGCACCTGCACCGAAATTCAAGGAGGCTGCAGCAGTTTCTGCTCCTACCTCCACAGTCAGTGATGACGACGACGATCTCGATTTCTTTAAACGGCTTGCCGAAGAAGATTGAGAAGGTGGGAAAGGGCGGCTTCGGTCGCCCTTTCTTTTATTACCTAAGCATTGGTTCAGCGAGATGTTTGCTCGTATGTGATCTTTGGAAATCCCATACGAGTCAAGTAGAATTCGACTCCGGCCTTGTCAGAAGCTGTAGGCATACTTTGAATCGTAGAAGAACCGCTTGGCGCATTCATGTTAACTGGATCTGATTTTGTTACAGCAACCGGTTTAGGAGTCTTCGTTGCAGCAACTGTAGCTGTTCTTTCTTTTGCGGCTCTTGCAATATTTCCTGACATCGTATCATTTACCGTTGAAAGCTGAGATCCACTTGTAGGTGTCATCTCACCTAATCCGGCACGTAAAATATTTCCAATGGCTTCGATTGCGCCTTTGCCTATATTTGCTCCAACTGTCGTAACTTGCTCGAGTATGCTCGAGCCACCTCCTCCTTCAATAGTTGATCCAGTACCAGGACCCACTACAGTTACGTGAATATGTCCGCCTGTTGCACCCGCAGATGCATCTTTATATTCGTCTAATATCTTCACTTTATATCCATTAGCATCTGCAGCTGCTTTTACTCTATCAGCAACAGCTGTTGATTGTGATGGATCTTTAATAGTAAAGTCGAAGGCAAGTCCTTCATTGTGTTTAGACGTGCGACCTTTGTGATAACTATCACTAAATGCTGTGAATCTTGTCAGCTCTGGTATTTGTGCTTGGACTATCTTTGCGAATTCAATGGTTTTCGAAGCTGCTTGTCCGCCGCTGATTGCTTCTTGCGATTTAAGTCTCAATCCATCGTAATTCGAACCATCTGGAGTAGCATTTGGTGTTGCAGGTGCAGCAGAAGAGGGCGTTGCGTTTGGTGTTGCAGCAGAAGAGGGCGTTGCGTTTGGTGTTGCAGGTGCAGCAGAAGAGGGCGTTGCGTTTGGTGTTGCAGGTGCAGCAGAAGAGGGCGTTGCGTTTGGTGTTGGAGTCGGTGTAGAAACTTTTGATGGAGCAGCATTCGAAGAGGAAACCATGGGAGCCGGAGTAGCATTCGATCGAGTTGAACTTGGTGCTGCAGCTCTTGATCCTGAATTATTAGGCGCAGCAGAAGATGCGTTAACACGCGAAGAACTATTACTTGAAGATGGAGCCATCGTCGGCTGAGTAGAACTAAAATTAGGCGCAATTGCTGGAGTTGTTGGAGCAACCGAAGAAGGAGTTATTGCACTCGGAACTGCTTCATTTGCTTCGCTCGGAACACTTAATTTTGCCTGAGGCGCCGTCTTAGGAGAAGATGGAGTATTACCTTGAGTAATATTTGGTGCTGCGGTTGAAGTTTCAACTTTTGAATCTGAAGCAGAAGAACTTCCAGTAAAAAAATCTAATCCGTCAGAAACAACACTAGCAACATCTCTTACAAAATTAAATACACTTTTAATACCACTCGCGAGTGACTTAAATGCTTCTTGTACTGGTTCAAACTGTGCAGCTATTAATCCGCCCACAAGTAATGCTACGCCTATTCCAGTAGCATCAGATTTTTCTGCGTCGTTTTCAGAAACCTGTTCGACAGGAGATGCATCTCCCGATTTCGACTCGATGGCAGTTTCTTTAGTCGCGACTAAATTTCTGTTAGCTATTTTCTTTTGATTATCTAAGCGTTGCTTAAGATATCCGTCAACAGTAGCCAGCTTCTCTATCATTTGAACGATAGGAGAATTGATTTTTATACCTGGAGAATTGATTTTTATATTTGGAGCAGGAAGTCGTCCTCCTCCAGTAGAAGTTCTTACTTTTTGCTTTGCTGCTTGTCCGGTAGAACCCATATTATTTACGACAGAACTGGCAGCTTTACTCTTATCATATGATTGTTCTTCTGGAGTTACACCCTGTATGATGCCTTGATAGGCAGCTTCAATCAGTTTACTGAAAGCAGGATTGACTGCATCTTTTGTTTTCTTGTCGATCCATACGTCGCTGTTAAGATCCCACACATATTCTGTTTTGCCTAACTTAACAACTGGCCGAGAAGTGTCAATACGAACACGCTTCTTCTTTCCTTCAGAAGAATTTTCAACCTGAAGACTATTCAGTAGCTTAAGCAATCCTTCAGGAGCTCTTGTTTTTGATTTTTGATCTACCCAACCGTCAGCTGTTTTAATGAACCTTTGTCCGCCGATTGTAATTGGTTCAGCCATTATGCGGCCAATCTATGATATTGGAGATAAGCTTCAACTGCACCACTTCCTGGGAAATTAGGATTAAGACATTCTAACTTACCATCGTTCGATGCGTTGGCTTGACGAATAGAAGATGCACCTGCAGATTCTTGTTGAGTTGCAGCTCGAGCGGCGTCTGCATTTCCGAGATCAACGGCGTTTTGTATCTGTGCTGAAGTACGGGCTAATTGCGCAGTTACTGTAGATTGTCCTTGAACCGGCGCGGCCGAGCTCGTATTACCTTTCATAGTATCATTAAATCCGGACAATTGAGATCCAGATGTAGGTGTCATCTCACCTAATCCAGCGCGCAGTACTGTACCGATGGCGCTCATTGCACCTTTCCCTAAGCCAATAGCGCTTGATAGCAGGCCGCCGCTATTTCCAAGATCGGCAGAAGAAATTTTAGGACCAGAGCCTGCAGCATAAAAGCCTTCGACTTTTGCTAAAGCTTGCATAAATCTTATTTGTTCGTCGCGAGTAAAATCTGTATATTTTTTATTTGGATCGACACCTGCAGTTCCAATAACTTTTGATGGGTGGTCCGGATCAGTTGCCCAATCTTCTAATGTTTGACCAATAGGACCGCTCGAATATTTGCTTTTCAGCAAGGCGTCCATTGCAAAGAAGCCTGCTCTTTGAGTAGGAAAGACTGCGACTGGTGGACCGTTTGTCGACGGTGATGATCCTACGGAACCATAAGATTTTGCAAGTGGCCCATCCATAATATTACCAGGATTATTTGTACGAGCTGGAAGAGTTCCACCGCGTCTTTCTGTGGTGCCATCTGCATACGTAACAGTTGTATATCCTGCGCCACCTTCAACAACACCCGTAATAGGTTTGTTTTTGCCAGCTGTTGCACTTGTGGTAGAAGTTACCGGTGTAGCAGACTGAGGAGAAGCCGCAGATGCTGAAGAACTCGGTGTTGCCATCGCGTCAGATTTTGGTTTTAAACCAGCAGCAGGTTGAGCGTCTTTTAGAGCATCTTCTTCTTCTGTCCAATCCCAATATGCAGATATAATATCATATATTAAAAATGCGCTCGAGGCGACAGTAATAAGAGTAAGTAGAGCTCCCGGTATGACGCCAATTCCTGTTGCAGCAATCCCAATACCTACTAAAGCTCTTGCAAGTAAAGGCATAATCTTTTTTGCAAAGAATGTTTTACCAAAGCGCTTTTGCAAAAATGCTACCCATCTTTGACCCTTTGGTCCTGATAACCAGCCACCTCCACTTGTTACAGCAGCTCGCTTTGCCGCTCTTCCAGTGACAGGATCTCTGAAACCAGAACCTTTAAGAGAAGGAGCTACCTGTGGCGCGGCCCGAATTTTTGCAATATTAGCACGAGCATCTTTAATTTTTCCAAAAGTTTTTACACCTCGATATGCACCATAACCGGCCAAGCCACCTGCCATGGCATAATCATATGATCCTGGTTTTTGAGGCGCTGACGCCTGAGTGCCATTCGCTTCTTCTCCAGTTCCAGTTATATTTTCAAATATACTCTTTCCGGTAAATCTTTTAACAAGATATTCTGCTACTAGCCCTGCAATTCCTCCACGAAGTCCTTTTAATAGGTATCCAACAATTGAACCTGTGCTTGATACTCCTTCGGCGAGAGGACCAAGAAAATCAAATTTTTCGTTAAAGGCTTTATAACTATCTTTGAGTCGATCGAGTTCTTTCGTATCTAAATTACCTAAGGCTAAAAGACCGAGTCCTGCAATTCCTGCCGCGGCTAAGATAGTTTTTGTGAGTGTACTAGCTCTGCTTTTTACGGTGCTATCATCCGACTTGCCGCTAAATTTGTCAGATAACTTAGTAAAGATGCTTTCTTTTTGGCCGCCACTTTCAATAGAGCTTTCTCGTTCAGCTTGGGCTTGTTGAACGAATGCATCTCTTTCAAACTTAATTTGAGCCTGAAGAGTTTTGTCAATTGACGAAAGATAATTGACTGCAACCACTAAAAGCTTTTCAGTAGGCATATTCACGTTGACGGCGGGAGCCGAGGTTTTTTTCGGAGCAGGAAGTGTTCCTCCTCCAGTCACTTTGCCTTTCGCGGCCGATCCAGCGATACCAAAATTATTTACTATCGTTTTAGGCGCAGGAGTTAATGCTCCACCAACCGCGGCGCCGATGCCTTGACCGATACCACCGACAGCAGAACCCACACCTTGTGCTAGACCGCCAACCGCAGCACCTGCACCAGAAAGAGCTCCGCCTAGCACGTTTCCTATCATGCCGCCGCCTAGAAAAAGCGCTCTGCCCAAAGCTGCTACCATTACTTTCTTCTACTCTCTATTTCTTGTTTCTGCTCTTCAAGGTGAGCCATTAACAAATCAACGTAAAGATCTCTTTCATAAGGTATCAAATTTTCAATCTCAGTGATCGAATATTTGTGATGCTGAGCCAAAGCAAAGATCATACTATAGTAGTTTTGAAGCGAGTTGTGACTCAACGCCACATAAAAAAATCTTTGAGATTCGTTAACTCGATACTCCTGTCATTACCAAGTTCATTTTTGTATTCGATCTTATGATACAGTTTCGGCATCTTCTCAAAGAATTCACGAATCTTTTCGAAAGAATTGACTGGCAGTTGATCGAGAAACTCTTCGAGTTCTTTGTCTGTATATTCAGAAGCCGGATAAATTTCTTCTTCTGTCACGATCGTATCGATACAGTTAATAATGAAGAATGTCATCAGGTCGACTTCGTTGTCAAACTGCGTAATTTTATCAGTGATGCTCGCACTCGGATACTTCATGATCATTGAAATACTATCAGACAATTTAATCGTCGAATCGACACCTTCTGGCATTTCGACTTCGATCGAATCGAGATTCAGTTCAAAGTTATAAACATTATCGTCTTCGTTATCACGATAAGATAACTTAACAATGTTGTTGACTGATTTTGCACGAAGCTTTAAGAACAAATATTCAAGATCGAAAGTTGTGAGCTTATCAACATTAAAGTCATCGTCTTGTACACATAGTCTTAAGATCTGCTTGATGGCTCTGATCACATCAGTATCTTCTCCACCTTGCTGAGAGATCAGCAAGATCTTTTCTTCTTTCACCAAGAAAGGTCGAAAGAGAATTTTTTTCCTTGAAGAAGGAATCGTCACGTCAAAGAGTGGTTGATCAATTTTTGGTAAAGGCATTATATATTCTCCTAGATTTAAAATTATGCAATTGTGAGCGTACGCAATTTAGGAATAGGAACATCTGTTACGATGGCCTGTTGAAATGTGGCTGGTGGAAGAGGAGGAACAGAGCCGCGAATTCGACCGGGGAAATCTCCTATAATCGTAGTTTCATTTGTTAGATCTGTCAGTTCTAATCCTGAATTTAAAGTAGTCAGTGCACTTCCAGAACCGCCGGCAGCAAAAATTCCGTCTGAATTTCTTCCGGTATCTGTTACAATAATTTGATCTTTAAACGACTTATCATCTTTATTGTTTTTTGGCGGAATTCTATTGATTCGAAGATCGGTAAAAGAGAACGTGATGTTCAGCTTCATGAGAGTGTTTTCTTCGCTCCATGACATATTCATGCTTTGGATTCCAGTGGGAAACACGTCATATATATTGTATGTCATGACTTGATTCTGAGATCTGTCATATACGAATACGTTTACATTCGGGCATGAGTACGTATCTTTATATGCGATCTCATATGGTTTTCTTCCGTCGATATCATTATTCATATTCGCGCCACCAAAAGAGTCGCGATTGACGATTCGATTTAACCACTCTTCAAAGTATTCTACAACTAAAGCCTCTTTATCGACGATGAATTGCAGAGTAAAATCTCCGACATTTACACCGTATGCAACATTCTCGACTGGACCAAATCCATATCTTCGAATGTTTTGCTCTTGCAAAAGATTTACAGAAGGAAGAACCACGTTATCGCATCTCATCGTAAGAAGAGAGTCAAGATTCTGTGCACTAAATTTTGATCTTGTCCATAACATCGGAGCAAAGACTACTAAGAAGCTGTGAGTAGGAAGTACGCTGTCGGCGCCTGAAACTTCGGCTCTGAATCGACCAATATTAAATGTGCCTTTAGTACGTTCACCTGTACTGAAAGCAGAATCAGAAGTCACAACTTCTTGTTTTATATTAGTATTAATACTCTTGTCAATTTCAGTCTTCGCGCTTTTTGTTTTGGTAGTATTTGTATTTTTATTCGTTTTACCCTTTTTACCAGGACTTTCAATTCTACCTTGTGCTTCAAGTCGTTGTAATCTTTCACTGCGATTAAGTATAGTTTCTTGAGTGTGTGGTGTAACACGATTATATCTTTGAACATCCAGTGTATCATTAACCCGGTTCTGGGCCACCGCGAAACTTTTCTTCTGAGCTTCGTTTATTTTCTTTTGTTTTTCTAGTGCTGTACCGCTGCCGGCCCTGATCTGACTGATCTCTGTCTTGAGAGCTGCTTGACGTTTTGCGGTAATTGCTGCTTCTTTAACGCGCTCGGCCTCATTTAATTTAGCGCCACGTGGTGATGTTTCTTGCTTAGAAGGGGCGGCTTGTTGTTGTCTAGTTGGAGGAGCAGATTTTGGTGCAACAGGTTTTGCGGCTGGTGACGCTACCCTTTGTTGTCTAGTTGGAGCACCAGGAGTTGATGCTGCTGAAGTTGACAAAGAAGGCACAACTGCACTGACTTCTTGACTAGGAGATATTGCATTAGTTGTGCTGCTAGGTGGGACAATAATAGTTCTCGATCCGCCGCTGCGGACTGTTGTGCTATCTGATGTTGTTTCAGTTATTGACCTTGCATCTTGCGTTACGCTTCGATCAGATCTTTGAATTTCTTGATTATAGCGTGTGTCTGTTACTATTGGAGATGCCATTACTTAGTAACTCCTAACATTCTTTTCGTGTCCATCCAAACTTGATTCTTTCTTGCTTTGACGAAGCGTTCTGTTGGTAAGAAGAGCGCGATATCCCATTCCGATGGATAGACGTACATAAACTTTGATTGCACATGAGAAGTCAAATAATGCTTAATGCACGGAGCATACCATCTTAGCTTTGCTGCCTGAGTCATGAGTTGATAGCTGAGTTTCAGGCGAGTCGACTCGTCATAACGAGTGTTATTTGCAAAGTCATATAAACCGTCCATCAACTTCGCTCTGAGCTGCAACGGCAGATAGTGTAGGTTGAGTCCCATAAATCCACCTTTGACTTTCTTATATGGAAAGATCAAAGGAAATCTATCATAATATGGAAGCTCTTCTTTATACTTTGGATCATAATAGAACATGTACATTGATCCGAGCAGAGGTTGAGTAGTCATACGACTGACGTCACCTTTCATCATCTCACGCTCATTGATACGATTTATTTTACCGGCAGTGTCTCTGAACCACTCGCGCGCAGAGTTCGTCCGTGCAGGAATCTGTCCTGAACGAACACCTTGTGTGATGATGGTGTCAAATACAGTTGCCATTAAAATTTAATTCCTAGTTCTTTTTCGGTGAGTATGTCGAACTTCCAACCACGATCGTTGCAGTATACTGTTGCGGCTTTCCATTTGGCTTCGTTGACACCCCATGTCATGACTTCATTAATATAACGCTTATTAGGCTTATTTATCACCACTGGCGGCCGCGTTTGAGCATGAGGTTTTATTTCAACCACCACAGTATCGATTTTGCCTTCTGGTGTTTTCTTCTTGACAATGAAGTCTGGAAAATATCGATGTACTCGATTATCAATCGGCGAGCGATAAGGAATGACTAACTCTTCACTCCCCCACTGCACGACATTCGGATGCGAATCTAAGTACATCATGAACTTTAATTCCCATCGACTACGATATACGATATTGTTCGAGTCTCCGATATACTTTTTAGTATTCTTTGGTCGAAACTTTCCCTGATAAGCCATAAATCTATTTATAAATAAGATCATAGTCTTTTAATTTGAGAGATAACATGGCACTTATTAGAGTAAATATCGACAGTTTCAAAAGAGATGCTGGCGGGCTTGTAAATAGAACGCTTCGAAATATTACTAATAAGCTCGAAGATAAACTTGAAAATGCTGTTGAAGATCTTTTTTCCAAAGCGTTAAAGAAGATAGGATTTTCTGATAGAATTGCTGCTGAGCTTTCCGCGAGATTCGGAGATTCTCTAACTGCTGGTCTCGAAGATAAGTATTTTCAAACATTTACAAGTGAAATGAAACGCGCTTCTTGCGCCGACATTCGTAACAACTTTAATCCTCAAGGCGGTGATATCACCGGCGCTTCTCCTAACGCCGAAACATATGTTGATGCTATTCAACGCGCTTCGAATAAGATCGGTTTTGGCGATTTGCCTTCAATGCAGTTTCCTGATCATATCAGTGAAAAATATTATATGGCGTTTAAATTTAAGCGCTATTCACGACCTTCTCCTCAAACTGTAGCAAAGCTTGATTTTGTACAAGCATTTGCTCTTCCTCTCCCAAAAGGCATAAGAGAAACTTTTGATATTAGTGTTGGCGAAGGATCACAGGGAATGGCAGGTGGAGTCGCAGATGTCGCGCAATTAGGACTCTCCGGAGGACTGACCGCTCAAGGAGCAACCGACGCTGCAATGGCACTTGCTTATGGCGCGATGGTTCAGGCAGCAGGAGATATCGGTAGTGCTATATCACAAGGAATTGGAGCTGTTCCAAATCCTCATATTCAAGCATTGTTTAGCGGAGTTCCTCTTCGTACGCACCGATTTGAATGGACTTTTGCGCCTCGAAATCCGAATGAAAGCCAACAGTTGATGAATTTGTTGAAAGCAATGAAAGCTTATTCTTTACCATCATACAGCAGTCTAGGTACTGCTGCACTCGCTTATCCGTTCTTATGTCAACCTGAACTCAAGATTGCTGGTACTGCACAGCTAATTAAATTTCAGCCATGTTTAATTCAATCAATCGAACTGAACTACTCCCCGCAAGGAATTCCTGCATTCTTCGAAGGTACAAGTCATCCTGCGTTTATCGAATGCTCGATGACAATGCTTGAAACACAAATTCAAACATCTCGCGACTATGGTAGAGAAGGTGGAGATCGCTTAGCTGAGACACGTGAAACTGTATTAGATGGATTACAAAAAGGTATTGATAATATCACCGGCAAACAAGGCAATGAACTGCGAACTCTTTTAAATGACACCGGAAAAAACATCAATAAATTTATATCACCGACAGCGCCGACTACAGCTTCGCCTAAACAACAAGCAGGAAGTTAAAGATGGCAAGATATTTTGATAGATTTCCAATCGTAGACTATGATGGAAACATTGCCAAGAATATCTTGGCGCGTGTCGATTTTACTGACAAAACGAAGAGAGACATCTATTCTACCTTTCAGTTTACTCTTGAAGAAGGGTTCGAGCGGCCGGATCTCTTGTCTTATAACTATTATGGATCTTCGAAGTTTGATTGGATGATCTATCTTACGAATAACATCGTCGATCCTTATTACGACTACTATAAATCTTCAGAAGATTTTAACAGTTACATTGCAACAAAATACGGATCGAATTCAAATGCTCGATCGATTACTCTTTTCTATCGATTAAATTGGCACGAAGACGAAAGAACTATTACGACTCAACAGTATGATTCTCTCGTTGCAAATGAAACATCGAACACGCAAAAGTATTGGAAACCAAAACTTACAAATACTGGGACAGTAATCGGTTACGAAAGACTCAAAGAAGAGTGGATAGTATCCACGAATGAAGTATTATCATTGTCTCTGACTGTTGCGCCATCAGAATTCGAAGTTGGAGATCTAGTATCTCAGACGAGTACCAGTGCATATGCTACCATCGACTATATTGATCTTGAAAACAATCGCTTGACTGTAAAACATGTAAGCGGAACGTTTGCAGTGAATGAAGCAGAAGGAATAAGTGAAATAAAGGTATTAAGCCAAAATATACCTGAGGCTGAAAGTGAATATTGGTATGCAGTGAATGCATATGACGATGAAAAAGAAGTAAACGAACTCAAGAGAAACGTAGTTGTTCTCAAGTCTTCTTACTTGGCAGAAGTAGAAAAACAATTCATACAACAAATAAGCACATAATATGACTTCGATTAGAGACGGACAGTTTAAACTTAATGAATTCTTATTGATTGATGCCACAGCCAAAACTGTTGAATGTGGTAAAGCACTCGATTTGACTCCTGTCTGTGTACAAGCAAACATTTATGAATCTGTACTCAATCCAACTGTGCTCGCAGAGTTTGAATTCTATGATGCAAAGGGAATGTTTAATCATTTTGTTTTCACAGACAAAAGAATTATAATTGATTTTACGACAGACGAAGAGAATCAAAAATCTTCTATTCGATATGAATTTTATATCGTATCAGTTGACCCTGTTATTCCTACTAACGACGACAAAGCTATTGTCTATAAACTTTCATGTGTGACATACGAAGTATGGAAGTCGGCTACTGTTCGTAACTTACCACTCGTCAGAAAAAAGATAGAATGTGAAAAGATGGTAAAAGCTTATCTTGAAGCAATCGATTCTCAGAAACCTTTGTTCGCAGAAAAAACCCGCGGACTACATGCTTTTAACTTTACCGAAAAAACACCGATCGAGTGTATCGATCAGATTCGATTGGAATATGCGATGTCTCAAGAATTTAAAGGGCACGCATTTTACTTCTTTGAAAACAAGTACGGATTCGTTTTTAAGAGCATGGAAATGCTAATCAAAGAAGGCAAAGAGAATATTGGCGATAAGTGTTTCATGCAATCCGGATTAACAAATTTAAATGTATCTGGCGCAAAGTGGAGAAACATTCTAGCTACGAAGCTTATTCAAAATGGTAATCAAGGCATTGCCAGAAGAATTGGCGCAGGAAGCAATTTAGTTAAACTCAAGAATACTGTTACTGGTGAAATTACCAACTTTCAAATTAATTCAAAAAACTTAGAATTTCAAACTCTAAATGAAAAATCTGTTTCTTCAAGCTTAAGAACTCAAGATGAAATAAGTAAAGACGAAGGAAATATTCAAATTGTTCCCTTTGATCCAAGAATTGAAAACGCAGAACGAGCCGAAAAGAAAAACCAACTACCATATTATATGGCTCACTTCTTAACTACAATTATTCACATGACGATTTACGGCGATAGTGCTATTTCTACCGGTGATGTCATTAAGTGTCAATTTCCTGAACCGAGCGGTATTACAAGAGGAGAAACATCTCCGGTAAATGAAGACAGCACGATGACGACTGGTAATTATATCGTCACAAAGTGTCGTCATATTCTGACTTTCAACGAAAAAGCAGAGTATATGCAAGCTTTCGAGCTTGTGAAAGATGGCATCGGTGGATTACCACAAACACACGCAAATTAGAGGATGATAGATGGCCGTTCCAAGATTCTTTGAAGGTATCGTAGCAGAAGATCCAGGTTCAGCCCTTGGTTTAGAGGCGGATGAGCCGCAAACCGGCAGAGTATTGGTGAGAGAAATCTTAGGACATTCTGATAGAGTGAACTCTGAAGATCTTTTACCAGCTTATGTGATGATGCCTACTACAAGTGCTGGAGTTTCGGGTATTGGACTCAGCCCGACAGGTCTTTTAAAGGGATCTCGAGTGATGTGCATGAAACTTCCTGAACAATCGTCAGCATATATTCTCGGAGTATTAAACTATGCTCCTGAAAATAATCATAGCGTATCTTCATATGCTCGAGGACAGGGCGAACCAGAATTAAAGACACAAAATCGCATTAATGGAGAAGGCGGATCAATCATTGAACCCGCTTCGAAGTACAAAGCAAGATATCCTTTCAATAATACGATGACTACTCGTAGCGGTCATATCTTAGAATTTGATGATACTCCAGGATCTGAACGTGTACAGATCTTTCATAAGTCTGGATCTTATATTGAGATTTTGCCAGATGGTACGATCGTGACGAAGTCCGTAAAAGATCATATTCAACTGGCATTTGGAAACATTTCTATCTTTAATCAAGGCAAAGAGGACGGTAGCCAAGGAATTGAGATCACATCTAATCTGGGTAAAATTACGATCTCTGCACAGTCGGATGTCGACATCTATGCCAATCAAGGTAATGTAGGAATTTTTGCAAATAACGGCAGCGTACAAGTCATATCAAAATCAGGTGTGATTGATATGATGTCTCCATTGATTGGTCTCAATGCATGAGAGCGATAGTTTATGTTCCGGAAGTTCCGAATTTAGAATGCGGTCCGAACGGGCAAATATCTTTCCGTCAAATGGAAGATTACTTCGTAGGCATTTCAAAGATCATTAGTCAGCTTAAACTGCAAGCAAAGTTTATTCAAGACGAGTGCGGCAAGGAACTGATTCAGGCTATTCGCGATATCGAAAAGCTAGTCGATGATATTACTGGCATTTTAATGACGGATGTCTTTAAGAAGATTAAGTCAAAAGAACAAGAGATGAAATACAAAGTTCGTGAGTTTATGAAAGAGATTGATGTATTCTTTCAAAAGAAGATCGTCGAAGCTCTATTGAAGATTATTAGCATTCTTGGCATTCCGAACCCACTTACTATTCCGATTCCATTCATTACTGCCGTGACTTTAATAGATGCGGCTGGAAATCCAGTTCGTTATCAGCCAGTAGTCAAAGACTTGTTTACCAAGGAAGGCAAAGTCAAGATTAAAGCTGCGATTGCAGAAGACATCGAGTCAATCAAGAAGTTTTTCGGTGAAGACGGTAAATATGACGGAACTCTCGGCATCAAAAGCCCTGAACATGAGGCAGAAGAATTCTGGCAAAAAGCTTTGCGTTGGATGAAAGAACTCTTGAGTGATTTTATTGGTGCATGCATCAATGCATTGATCAGCTTACTGACTAAAATTCCTATTATCGGTCCTATCATTAAAAAACTTGGTACATTTATTGATCCTACGAAGTCGATTAAAGAACAGTTAAAACTGAAATATGAAGAGTTTAAGCAGAAAATTAAGAAAGCCAAAGAAGACGTATTATCTGGAAAGGCATTCGAAGATCTTGGTGAAAAGATATTAGGCGAACTGATAGATTTTGTCTTGAATCTACCGATCCCACTCTTTGGTACACTCGGCAATCTAATTGGGTTTAACGTAGAGTTGCGTAAGAAGAAAGAAACGATTCATTCAAAAGAAGAACTATGGCATCGAATTGAAGATGCGTTTGATGATGCCATGGAAAAGATTAAAAGATTCTTTCAAACAGATCTAATTGCTAAGATACACGATATCATACTCAAAGCACCGGGCTGGATTTTGAATCAGTTTCCAATCGTCAAGAAAATTATAACGACTATCAAGTTGATCATTGATATTTGTCGCGGAAAGGTGTCGATTTGTGTAGTATTAAATATCATTTTAAAACCGATATTTGGTATTCCAGATGCAATCCTCAAGTTAATTCCGAATTGTATTGAAGTGCGTCGAACGAAGTACGGCTTAGAACCGAATCCTGAAGTGTCTCCGCAATGGGCAAAACCAGCATGACAAACGAATATATGATTTCTGAGAATGGATATTTTTTTACGGATATCAGTGCTCCGACACCTGAAGTGACTTCTTATGGAGATTTAAATCCTCCAACTCCTCCGCCGTTTATTGTTCCAGAACCAGGCGTTACTACTCTTAGCGCTGGAAACGTTGTTCAGTATGAAGATGACGAGATGCTAATGAATAATTTTGTATATGACGGAAATAATAAACTAGTATCGTATCGTGAAACAAACAAAGTCAGCGGCATTATCACACAATATACGTTTACTCGATCGGCTGGTCCTGCTCTCGATGCCGTCGGTAGTAACGAAGATTATCAAACCTTTGCCTTTACAGGACAAGTTGAGCTTCTCGCTGACGATGTTCCGAATTCTTCCATTGAAAACTATCAAGTAGTACAAACAATCATATAATCATTATAAATAAGATAAAGTAGGGTAGTATGGTAGACAGAATAGACGCACTCACGACAAGGAAAACAACACAGCGTGATCCTGTGTTTACTGACTTCTATAACAATTTCAATATTCATCCTCAGAATAAGAGACTCGCCCTTCATACTGACGAACAGGCTGTCAGAAGATCGATGCGTAATATCTTGTCGACCAATACCAAAGAGCGTTTGTTTAATCCAGAATTTGGTGGAGGATTAAGAAAATTCTTATTCGAAGATATCTCTGTGATGACATCGGATTTGATCAAGGATGCCGTAATGGATTCTATCGCCAAATATGAACCGCGTGCACGAATAATCGACGTCTTAGTGATATCAAACGAGTTTGCACATTCTTATGAAGTATCAGTCTATTATGAGATAATAAATAATGCTAATCCTCAGACACTCCAGCTAACCCTTTATAGAGTAAGATAATGGCAAATTCGAGTATCGTCCTTACACAATTAGACTTCGATTCCTATAAGGATTCGCTAAAGACATTTCTGAGATCTCAAGATAGATTTAAAGATTACGACTTCGACGGAAGTAATCTTTCCGTTCTTCTTGATGTGCTTTCATATAACACATATCAGAACGCGTTTTATCTGAACATGATCAGCAATGAAATGTTCCTCGATTCTGCTAAGTTACGCGACAGTGTAATCTCGCATGCCAAAGAATTAAACTATCTTCCGAGGTCTTTTCGATCTTCATCAGCCGTAATTCAACTCGTCATTACTTCGACAGATACGGCAAAAAGATCGATCGTCGTTCCAAAGGGCACATCATTTACTTCACGTGTCGATGATTTCACTTACAATTTTAGCACTACTGAAAACTATGTCATTACGAACAGAACTCCGTCAGGATCAAGTCTTGTATATGAGAGCGAACCGATTCGAGTATTCGAAGGCAGCTATCTGAGTGATACCTATACCGTAAACTATGATAGACCTCTTATCTATAAGATTAGTAATAAGAGAGTGGATCTTGAAAGCTTGCTGGTTACAGTCTTTGAAGATAACGGCACGACTGTTCAAACTTATAAGAGAGCGACATCACTCTTCGGTCATGACGGAAACTCAAAAGTTTTCTTCTTACAACCAGGAATCGGTGACACATACGAAGTCGTCTTTGGTGATGGAGTTGTTGGAAGAAAACCAAAGAATAACTCGGCATGCATTATTGAATATCGAACATGTAATGGAGAACTGCCGAATGGTGCATTTAAGTTCATTAATACTGCTCGTATTGACAATGAACCAAATGTTATCATTGAAACTATTACTGCTGCCGCAGATGGCGCAGTTGCAGAAGATCTCAACTCGATTAAGTATAACGCTCCTCGTGCATTCACTACGCAAGAACGTGCCGTGACTTCTGAAGATTACGAGAACTTGCTGAAAGCAAACTTTCCTGAAATCAATGCGGTGGTTGCATATGGCGGAGAAGATGCAACTCCTCCGCAATACGGCAGAATCTTCTTATCAATCGATCTTGATGAAGTCGACGGTCTTCCAAAGATTAAAGAAGCGGAATATAAGAAGTTTTTAAGAACAAGATCTTCTGTGGCAATTGAGCCGCTCTTTGTTTCTCCTGATTACACATATCTGTATGTGAACACAAATATCAAATATAATATCAACTTAACAGGTTTAAATCCAGAAGACATTCGCACGAACGTTATCGATTCTATTCTGACACACGCTTCTGTCAATCTCAATAACTTTGGTCGCACTCTTCGCTACTCGAGATTCATTCGAGATATCGACGCCGCAGAAGCAAGTATTATTAGTAACGAAACTCAAGTTGAACTCGTCAAGTATCTGACTCCAGTACTGAGTACGACAGTCACTTCTACTCCTACGTCAACTTCTGGTTCGCTTGTTCCGAGCACTACTTCCGCTGCTTCAAGTCAAAATTCAAGTTTGACGACGACTTCCATTCCAGGGTTTAGAAGAGACGCTGGCGGTTTGTTGTCGAGGTTGACTTCAGGTTCTCTTGTATCGTTGGCAACTTCAGGCGTAGTATCATCTGGTCAGAATGTAACGATTGACTTTAAAAATCCTTTAAGAAACGATGTTCCAGGCAAAGGTGCAGAGCACTTAATCGGAGATATTCATGTCGTAAGTTCTTCGACATTCACCTATAATGGTTTGCCAAACTGTCGTCTCGAAGATGATGGTGATGGCATCATGCGTATCGTCAACACTTCTGGAATACAACATAGAACCATTCTCGCCATTGGAACTGTCGACTATGATACTGGTATTATTCGAATCAATAACTTTAATATCACGAATTACACTGGTACTTCTCTTAAAATCTATGCCAAACCACGTACGCTTGATATCACTTCAACTCAGAACGTGATACTCAATATTCTTGAAAATGACGTCGACGTCTCAATTGAACAGATTAGAGAATAATGAAGAATATCGAAAAAAGAATATCTCCACTAATTCAGAGCCAATTTCCTTCTTTTTACCAAGAAGAGGGAGAGAACTTCATTGCGTTTGTGAAAGCCTACTATGAGTGGCTTGAAAATTCTGGAACATATATCAACTATTCTGGAAATACTGTTACTCAGTATATCGCTTCGAACAACGATATTATAGAAGTCACTGCGGATCAACTTGCTAACTCAACATATATGTCGAGTATCACTCAATATCAACCAATTAATGCAAATCCGATGTATCACTCGCGAAGATTGCCAGATTATCGAGATATTGATAGTACGACAGATGACTTTATCGTTCACTTCAAAGAGAAGTATCTGAAGAACATTCAGTTCGATACTGCCACGAATAAAAAGCTACTCGTCAAGAACTCACTTGATTTATATCGCGCGAAAGGTACAGAGCGCGCCGTCGACCTTTTCTTTAAACTCGTATACGGTACCGCAGCAGAAGTTCGATATCCTGCAGAGAAGATCTTTCGCCTATCAGATGGCGTATACGAAATGCCAGAATATCTCGAGATTGGATATTCGATCTATAATATCGATTATGTTGGTAAGCAAGTCGTTGGTCAACTTTCAGGCGCGAAAGCTTTCGTCGAGAAGTACATTCGTCGTCGCGCTGGCAAAGGCTTCGTTAACCTACTTTATGTTTCTGGAAGACAAGGCAATTTTCGTAACGGTGAAGTCATCGGTCTGAATATCAACAATCAACCTATATTCGATGTTAGTAAAAGATCAAAACTAATCGGTTCTGTCAAAAGAGTAACAATTCAAACTCGGGGCAGAGATTTTGCGATTGGAGACATTGTCAGATTTACGAACAGCGATCGCGGTCTTGGTGGTTTGGCAAGAGTGGAATCAATTAGCTCGCAAACCGGGCTGGTAGATTTTATCTTTGAAGACGGAGGATATGGATACACGCTCGACGCCGAATCGATCGTCTCTGAAAAAGTATTAAACTTGAATGAAGTGATCGTAGATTTTACTTCAGAAAGTTACTATCGTCTCTTCGAGCGCGGAGTTCAACCAGTAGTCAATATCGGATATAGTTCGGCATCTTCAAACGTCGCCGTTGGAAACACCATATTTCGCTATGCCGCAAATGGCATGCTTGCTGCTCAGGGTCAAATTCTCGAAGTCGCGACTACTTCGAATACTACAGGCTTCATCTCGGTATCTCACACCTCAGGAGTCTTTGTTCCATCTGCTAATTATAGCACAGGAAGTAATAGCATTAACGGAGTCACCTTTACAGCAAATACACTGACAGACAAGTCAATGTCTGGTAAGTTCATGAACATACCGACAGACTATGCTGTCATTATTACTGCACCTTCTGCCACATTCAATGTAGGCGACGTAGTACTGCAACAAAATGCAGGATATATCACTGCTTCTGGTACAGTGGCAAATGTCATTACAATTGAAAGTTCGGTGCAGCTTACTCTCACCAATGCTCGCGGCGCTTTCAAGAACAGTAAGCGCATGGCGGACTGGGATTACAAAGCTGGAACAGGCACAATCACTGCAGCTACTACTAGTAATGTAGTCACTGGAACATCTACTGCCTTTAATAACAACTATATCAACTCTACGCTTTATGTCACAGGTAACGTGGCGATTGGTAATGTAGTAAGCATAACCAATTCAACTTCTCTTATACTTTCTACAAACGCAGCAGCTACCGTAGTCGGAAATGTTCATAATTACGGTTTAACATATAAGCTTATCAAGCAAAATGATAGCGGAACATATGCGAACGTAAGTTACGTAAATCTGAATGCTGGCTTGTATGACATCAAGAAGCAAGTTCATGTTATCGAGTTCGATGAATGTTCTTCAAATAACGTTACCTTTGCGAATAATATCTATATCTACAACAGCGCGAATGCGATTGTTGCCGAAGGTAGTGTGATCACTGCTAACTATGACACAGGATCAAATACCGGAACTTTGACGTTTATCTCGCGCAAGGGATATTGGAACGAAACTGATACAGTATACACTTCTGCGAATGCAGACAACTTTAAAATCACATCTTATTCGCTCGACATCACTGGCGGTGACTACGTTCGTTCGTTTCCTTCAAAGATCATTGCTCCGCTTTCAAATACCACAGCCGATATCTCATCGATTAGTTTTGGTACAGGTGCTGGATTTGGTGTAGGTACGATCGGTGAAACCGAAGTCATCTTCATCGGTACGGATCTCATTGCTGCCAACAGCCAAGATACACTCGACTATAGTCGTCTTCAACTCTCTGTGACTGCGAATACTGGGTTCGATGAAGGTCAAAGAGTATATCAACAGATCCGCAAAGTTTCATTTAATCCTTCGACTGCAGCAAACGCGACGACAGGCTTTATCACTATTACAGATGCTAATACTTACTATATTGCAGGCGAGAGTGTTACATATGAAGTTGCTGCAGGAAATACAGTAATCAGTGGACTCGAAAGCGGTAAACCTTATTACGTTGCATTCTCAAATACCACTGGACTCATTCTTTCGAGTCCTGCGAACAAGTACATTCATATTAATAGCACGAGTTTCCCTGGCGAAAGCTTTGCGAATACATCATTTAATATTCCGGCATTTGCTGCTACTAGAGCCAACGAGTCTGGTCACTTCTTATATAAGACTGCGCATGCAACATTATATGATGTGACAGGAACAAATCTTCTCATTAAAGATCCTATTCGTGACTTTGGTTTGACAAATACTACTTCTACACCATCAAATAGTAATATTATTGTCTATGGCAACAATCTTGTGAATACTGCAATTACAGCAGTGACAGAATTATCTACTATTGCGCAGGCGAATCAAGTGTTCGCTTCACAGTTTATCTCTGCAGATGCATTTGGCTTTCCTAAAAATCCACAAGGAAACTTCCTCGATATACTATATTCGTGTTTGACTTTCGGCAGATTCGAGATTGGTATCATTGGATCACTCAATCAGATCAATCCAGGCGAAGATTATGATGTCGATCCTTTTGTGCTCGCACACCAACCATATATTGCAGGATTCGATCGTAAAGACTTTGTGATTACTTTTGAAAATGCAACCAGAAATTTTCTTGTTGGAGAAATAGTTAATCAATCTCAAGCAAATCTCAAGTTTTTTGATCTCAAAGTTTCTTCTGGTGCATATAGCAATACGTATGATGCCAAGACATTTACTGTACAGTCTCAGTTCGAAGCCAATAGCTCAGCAGATTTTATCTTCTATCGAGATATCTCGACTACTTTTAATGCCACAGATGAAGTCAACTCAAATACAGACTTTATTGAGATCGATGGAAACGTATATGAGGCAAACGATTTAGTTCGTTATTTTACTGAACCAGGCAATACTGCGCTCACAGGTCTGAGTAATAATAATTTCTATTACGTTTTATCTGCGAATACGACAGGCGTTATTCTTACCACTGACGCTGGAGTTGCTGCATCCAAGGTAAATATTACTCAAAGCTCGAATGTAGCAGAATTTAACTCAAATACACAAGTTCAAAATAGTAGTGATTTCATTAACATTGCTTCTGCAAATAGCTTATTTGCAAATGGTGGTCAAGTCAGATACGTAATCTCATCTAACACTGTTGCGGTTTCTGGTTTAGAAGCCGAAGCGCTCTATTATGTTCGCTATGCAAATAGTACTGGATTGGCTCTTTCGATTACAGCCGGTGGAGCCAACGTAGATTTGACCGCAGCAAATCCTGGAAGTAACGGACACTTTCTCAGATATTATAATGCCGACATGGGAGGTCATAACCTTCGCAACTTTACAAATGAGTTCGGTAATGGACAAATTGTTCAGTACAGAATTCCGAATGGTAATACTGCGATCAGTGGATTGACAGCAAATGACGTTTATTATATTGTTTCTGCGAATAACGTAGGATTTAAGTTGTCTTCTACCCTCAGTGGATCTGCGATCAATATCACTGCCAACTCGACCGGTGGAGAGTCACATACGATTGCAACTCTTCCAGGTTATCTGCCGAAAGATAAATTGTTTCAAAACGTAGTTTCAACTTTTAACGCAAATACGCAAGTTCAAAATAGCAGTGATTTCATTAACATTGCTTCTGCAAATAGTAAATTTGCCAATGGACAACAGATTACATATTCGACTGCAACCGGAAATACTGCTGTCACTGGACTTGCAAATAATTCTTTATATTTTATAAGATATGCAAATAGTACTGGATTTGCTCTTTCAGCCACGTCTTCTGGAGCTAACATTGATATTACAGCTACGAGTGTATCAGAAACCGGGCACTTCATTACTGCAAATATAGTTAATGTTTTCGTCTCTTCGGTTTTTTCAAATAGCACTGGTGATTTTATCAGAGTGACCGGGAATACTGCTCCGATTGTAAATAATCAAATTGTCTTTTCATACACTGTACCTACTGCGAATGGCCTTGTTTCAAGCGTCAGTCTCTTTGAAATTGTATCGACTGCCAAAGCTATCGTAAAATCAAGTAATGGTAGTCATATGCTTGCAAAGAGAATTACGTTTGAAAACACCTGGTTGCCAAGCGATACAATCATTGGAGAAGTTTCAGGCACCGAAGCAAATGTAATAGGAGTGACTGAAGATTTATCAGTATTATATCCGATCGGATTAAATGCAGATATCACAGCAAACGTTGTGACAGCTGGCGGTGAAGTCACCGCGCTACAAGTAATCGATTCGGGGTTTGCATATTCGAATGCAGAAATTGTCGACTTTGTTTCAGAAGATAATTTGAGAGCTGGTACTGCAAAGATGATTCTCGATGGTCATGGCATCGGCATCGGATATTACAGAAGCTCGAAGGGATTCTTGTCTGATGATATCTATGTTCATGATAACGACTATTACCAAGAGTATTCTTACGAG
>Ga0255102_1000031_pt1 | contig 39843 bp, 35 predicted proteins | sample Law_Cont_RepA_0h_FD_188448 | JGI IMG/M metagenome (GOLD analysis project Ga0255102, IMG submission 188448) | Freshwater microbial communities from St. Lawrence River, New York, United States - Law_Cont_RepA_0h | ecosystem: Environmental > Aquatic > Freshwater > River | place: USA: New York... | reverse complement strand
ATCCATCAGTAATTGAAACGCCTGCAACTGCCGCGTCTACATAAGTTTTAACGGCGTTTTGCGTAGGAAATAAAATATCACTAATGCCAAGTGCAGTTGTAACTGATTTATTAGCAGTATTTTCTTTTAGATCAAGTGCAACCTGTGTAAGTAAACTAATAGGCTTACTCATATCTGTTGTATTGTCTACATTATTAAGTGCTAAGTTTGTTTTTGCAGCAGTAATTGTACTGGCTCCAGTTCCTCCATTTGCAATAGCTACAACGCCCGTTAATTTTGAGGCAGCCAGACTAATTATTTTTGCATCGGTGATAGAACCATCCGTAATTGAAACACCCGCAACAGCCACATCTACATAAGTTTTAACGGCGTTTTGTGTAGGAAACAAAATATCGCTTGTACCAAGTGTTGTAGTAACTGATTTATTGACTGTGTTTTCTTTTAAGTCAAGCGCTGTTTGTGTAAGTGCACTAATAGGCTTATTTACATCCGACGTGTTGTTTACGTTATTAATTGCTAAGTTAATTGAAGAAGAAGCAGCGTCTACATAGGTTTTAACGGCATTTTGCGTAGGAAACAAAACATCACTTGTGCCAAGTGTAGTAGTACCTGATTTATTGGCTGTGTTTTCTTTTAATGCAAGGTCAGATTGAATTACTGTATTTGATAATAATGTAGTAAGTGCCACTTGTTTAACATAGGGCAGTAACATAGTAGCAGTATCGCTAATGTTTAATTTACCATTAAGTGTTGTAACAACTAACGGATTTAGTTTTGCGATGCTAACAGCACCATTGGCAATAGAAGGTGCGGGATAATTTCCAACCAAATCACCAGCGGCTGGACCAACAGGGTATGAAGCCAATGCAAATGGAACACTTTGCAACTGATTCATTCCAACTAGCGAAAAATTAGTTGCACCATTTGGATCAATTTCTAATTTTATATATTTTTTCCCAGTAGACCAATTGATAGAAGCGATCGTTCCAATTACACTCGTTCCACCCGGAGCACCAATAACAATGGTAAACAAACCAACATAGTTAGTAGAAACCATTTTTGTTTCTTGGTAGGTTATAATTCCATTAGCTGCGCTATCAATAATTGATAAACGAACCGTAATTACATGTGCAGAAATTGGCTCTCCGCTTGCATTTCGGGCAATTCCTTGATAATTTAATTGCTGGGGTATTTGTGCCATTACACTTGACACTAGAGCCAACATCATTACAATAAAAATGTATTTTTTTATCATTTTCGTTCTTTTATGATTTTAAATGCACCAGATTTTATTTTTTCTCCAGCTAAATTTTCGAGTACAAGTTTTATATAATAAACCCCCGCACTTAATCTGGTTAAGTCTGTTTTTTCGATGAGTTGATAGCCATTTTTGTCAATACTCGTAGTACCTAATATTTTCCCTTCCTGCGTCACTAGCTGGAACATTAATTTACCTATGGCAAAAGATTGTATGTTGATGGTAATAACACCAACCGCGGGTATTGGATATATAATTACTTCTTCGGGGAGCCAGGTAGGCCTTGTTGGCTTATATAATTTATCGAAGGGTTGCAGTACGCCGCTTGTTACATTCCAAAAAGCACCAACCCTACTTGAAGGAGAGCCATTTCTACCAAAATAAGTTTCTATCAGGGTGGCTTCGCCAACACTCCAGTCTATAATGTAGCTGCTAGACACAATACCGGAACCACCACTTGTGTTTAAAATTAATGGGCTTGCGGGTGGAATTACAACTTGAGCAAAAACATCAAAATGCAATAAGGATATAAAGGAAAAAAGTAGAAGTTTTTGCATACACGAAAGGTGTTATGCTAAACTATTTTTTATATTATAGAATAAATTATTTCATATGTCCCGAAATTATAATTACATGTAACTATCACGTATTGTCCGCAATAATTAGTGCTTTAGCGAATCAATAAAATCAGTGGGAGATTGATTTTTAAATTTAGCAAAGGCCTTATACATAGTTTGTCTCGATCCAAAGCCAGACATTTTTGCCAATGCTTCAATCGTATAATCTTCATGCTTCCCCTTTTTTAATAAGTCTACTAAATAATCTACCCTACTTTTATTAATTAAATCTGCAAAACCAAGTCCTGTATTCTTTTTAATAAAAGCAGTAACAACTATTTTATTAGCATCTAAATCAATAGATAAATTTTCTATGCTAGCTTTTTCTTTTAAATAAAACTGTGAAGTATAAAAAGCAATCTCAAAATTATCTTTAGAAATCTCAACCTTATTAATACCACTTAGATCATAATGATACCAAGGAACATTAATACTATGGGGTCTATATAATATGCCTAACATGAGGTATATGGGTAAAATATGGGTCGAATAAACCCCGTTGGTATAAACATGAATAGGCAATGTGTTTTCAAAAATGTAAAGCAGAAAACTTAGTATCATGAGCGTTATCCAAAACCGCAAAGGAGTGAAAAAGTTATTTTTATGTTGTACAAAAAATAGAATTTTTACAATAAATACAACAAAATAAATAAAGTAAGAACTTAGTAGTAATAGTCGAAATATTTTTAAATACAAGTTTGGAGTAGAAGCAATGGCGTAAAATTGAAACGTTTCTGAATGGACAAAATTAGTAGATATAGGGGATGTAAAAACACCAACTAAAACACCACCAATGATACCTACGCTTACTTCTACAATAAAAACCCAGGCTGGAATTTTATAGGCGTATAATATGAGTGCTATATTGAGCACAAACATTGGCATCAGATCAATTACTAATGTTACAATTGATAATTCAATTTCAGTTAATGGCCCTTTAAATAAAAATAGATTTATGACAATAGCGAAAGTTAGTGCCCCAATGAATTGGATCTTTAGTAGTAAAGAATGCTTGAAATTTTTTGTGACTTCTAGTATCAAAAACATTGAAACAAGTACAAAAGAAAAATAGAAATAGGGAGCAAAACTCATAAAAGAAAATACACTTGAGAACAGATATTACATAAAATGCAAATATCCTTAAGAAAGTGCATTTTTGTTTAACTAAAATGACACTTTGAGGTTAATGCTTGTAACAATGCAGGTGTTACAAATGATAGTCAGCGAGTTATGCTATTTTATTTTCCCATTCTTAGTTGTACACCCATTTCAAAACCACCCGCATTTAATCCAACCAATGCTCTTGTTGGAGTGGTATAAAATCCATAAAACTGCCAACGGTTGTTCTTATTGTACTGAAAGCCCATACTCGTTGATTTTGTGGTATGGTACATAGCCATCAGCTTTAGCGGCTCTTTAAAACTAATTTCTGCACCAATATCTGCAATATTATCATAGTTTTTTACCCCTCTATAAGCAAACTTAGGCGTTACATTGATTTCATTGTTCAGCTTAATGTTGTAACTCATTGCAGCATAAAACAAATTGAAATCTGCTTCTGTAGTGTATGATTTTTCCATACTTCTACGTAGGTTTTGCGCTGCACCTTCTAATGTAAAATTACGGTCGGTGTATACAAAACCCATATCAGCATCTAGCAATGCTTCGCGGTTGTTATAAAAAACAGCAGCTGCATCCCCAGGTAATGCATTGATCTGACCCAAATCAATCATTTGACGTGTAAATCCAAAAGACATTCCCAGTCTTAAATTGGCTGTTCCTTCTGCATTAAAATCAACTTTGTAAGCATAGCTAGCCATTACCCTCGTATTGTTAAATAAACCAGCCGACTCTTTACTTACAAGAAGCCCCAATCCCACATTACCATTAGACTTATAATCGAGCGTTAACAACCTAGTAGAAGGTGATCCTGGAATCGCTTCCATTTGACCCACATAACTAACTGTAGATTTTAAGCCAGCTAGCGTTCCAGCACCTGCTTGTGCTGGATTACTAATATACTTATTACTAAAAAATTGTGATGCAGGGGGATTAATAGAGTTGATGTTTTGAGCTACAGCAACAGCGCTAACAATAGTTAAACTGATGGTTGCAAATATTTTATTCAATGTTTTCATATTTTTTGATTTGACGTTTTTAATAATTAGGATTATCTAACAATTGATACATAACCTCTAATTGGTAACGCGCCGTCTTTATTAAATTTAATGACATAGAAATATGCATCTTCTTTTAACTTAGTGCCATTAACAGTACCATCCCACTCGTTGTTGTAGCCACGTTTAGCAAATACGGCTCTTCCGGCTTTGTCATAAACCATCACCTCATTGTCTGGATACATGTCAATGTTTGGAATTACCCATCTGTCATTTACGCCATCACCATTTGGTGTAACAAGGTTATTAGGTACTAATTTGTAATCTACTATCACCGTTAACAATACAGGTATTGTAGCTTGGTATCCAAAACTATTGGTTACTACTACAGCATAAGTTGTAGTGCCTGCAGGTCTAACATTAATATTTGAACCTGATCCAACAATACCCGTACCGCCTACAGCTACCCATGTATAGTTCACTGCATTAGCACCTGTTGCACTTAATTGTGAAGTAGCGCCAAGCGTAATTAAATTAGGAGAAGCTGTTGCTACTGGCATTGGATCAATACCCAATCTAAAGGTTCTTACTACTGAATCTACACCACCATTTGCAACACCTCCGTTATCTTTTACTCTTACAGTTACTACAACATCTTGTGGAGTTGCAATACCTGCAGCAAGTGTAAATTGAATTTGTGTGCCTACAACATTAATAGCAGTAAATACTGTAGGATTAGATGTACTTACACTTGTTGTTGTTGTTTGTGCAGTTTCTGGACCAGCAGTAATACCTGCCAAATTAACAATTTGTGAAGTAGAAACATTGTATACTCTTCTATCTGTAATAGCAGTTAATGTTGGTGCTTCGTTTACATCTGTAACAGTAATGGTAAAGGCTCTTTCAAAAGTTAATCCACCTGCATCTGTAACTCTAACTCTAACCGCATAGCTATTTTTAGCTTCAAAATTAAAGACCGCTGATGTTCTAATAGTATTACCAGCAATGGTAAAGCTTGCGTTATCTGTAGAGCCTGTTCCACTAACTAATGTATATGTGAAGGTATCACCTGCGTCTGCATCCGTTCCTGCTAGAGTGCCCACTGAAGTTCCTGATGCTGCATTTTCAAGTACGCTTGTACCAGTTAAAGCAAGTGCAGTTGGTGCTTCGTTTACATCTGTAACTGTAATGGTGAATTCTTTTTCGAAAGTTAAACCAGCAGCGTCCGTTACACGAACTCTTACACTGTAGCTTGATTTAGTTTCAAAATCAAATACGCCAGCAGTTTTTAAAGTAGCGCCATCTATTGTGAAACTTGCATTGTCTGTATCGCCTGTTCCGCTTACTAATGAATATGTAAATGTATCACCAGCATCTGCATCTGTTCCAGCTAAAGTACCAACTGAAGTACCTGATGCTGCGTTTTCTGCAACAGTATTAGCAGATAAAGAAATATTTGTTGGTGCATCATTTACATCAGTAACAGTAATTGTAAATACTTTTTCGAAAGTTAAACCAGCAGCGTCCGTTACACGAACTCTTGCACTGTAGCTTGATTTAGTTTCAAAATCAAATACGCCAGCAGTTTTTAAAGTAGCGCCATCTATTGTGAAGCTTGCATTGTCTGTATCGCCTGTTCCTGCTACTAATGTATAAGTGAAGGTATCACCTGCATCAACATCTGTTGCACTCATTGTTGCAACACTAGTTCCTGATGCTGCATTTTCTGCAACAGTATTTGCAGATAATGAAATATTTGTTGGCGCATCATTTACATCAGTAACACTGATTGTAAATACTTTTTCGAATGACAAACCGCCTTTATCAGTAACTTTTAATCTGAAACTATAACTAGTTTTAGTTTCAAAATCAAATGAAGCAACTGCTTGTAATGATGATCCATTAATTGTAAAGCTTGCGTTATCTGTATCGCCTGTTCCAGCAACTAATGTATATGTGAATGCTTCACCAATATTAGCATCTGTAGCAGCTAAATTTATAATACCAGCCCCTGCAACATTATTTTCATTTACATTAGCTGTAGAAAGTGTAATATTTGTTGGAGCGGTGTTACGTGCTTCATAGTAATCAGACAAACCATCGCCATCGCTATCGATTGCATCAGATGGGCTACTAGGGTTTGTTCCGTTTCCTATTTCAACATAATCTGGTACGCCATCACCATCGCTATCTTTGACGCTTGATGGATTATTAGGATCTGTTCCTTCTCTGATTTCTACATCATCAGGAACACCATCACCATCGCTATCGCCTAATATTACAGTTAATGTAGCCGTAATAGTTGCTGCTAAATAATTAGCATCTGCTGCTTGTGTTGCAGTAATAGTAGTGGTTCCAATTCCTACAATAGTTACTGTAGAACCTGATACTGTGGCAACCCCTGTATTACTTGATGAATATGTTATAGCACCTGTTCCTGCACTGCTTATTGGTGCGGTTAAAGTAAATGGTGCATCTGTTGTTGTTTTATTGATATCAGCAAATGAAGACAATGTAGGTGTTGCTTTTGCAACTGTTAGTACAGTTGTTACGCTAGCCGGATTGTAATTTGCATCTGTTGCTTGAGTAGCGGTAATATTTGCTGTTCCTGCACCTACAATAGTTACTGTAGAACCAGATACTGTTGCTACTGTCGCATCACTAGACGCGTATGTAAATGCACCTGTGCTAAGAGATGAAGGTGCTGTTAATGCAAATGCAGGATCTCCAAATGTTTTATTGATTGCAGCAAAAGTTCCAATGGTTGGATTTCCTTTTACAACAGTTATTGTTCTAGTTACTGAACCTGCATTGTAATTAGGAGTTGCTGCCTGTGTAGCTGTAATAGTTGCAGTACCAATACCTACGGCTGTTAGAGTAGCGCCTGAAATTGTTGCTACTGCAGCATCACTTATTGTATAAGTAAATGCACCCGTACTATTTGAACCTGGTGCTACTAGCGTAATTGCTGCACTACCGTAGCCTCTTGTTATATTTTGCTGAATACCTATTGTTGGATTTGCTTTTGCAACTGTTAGCGTTGTAGTTACAGAGCCTGCTAAATAATTAGCAGAAGTTGCTTGGGTTGCAGTAATAGTTATAGTACCAGCGCCCACTATTGTTACTGTATTATTTGTGATTGCAGCAACTGCTGTATTACTTGATGCGAATGTAAATAATCCAGTACTATTAGAGGTAGGGATTGTTAGTGCGAAGTTTGCATCACCAAATGTTTTATTGATTGCAGCCATGCTACCAATAGTTGGTGTTGCTTTTGCAACCGTTAAAGTTGTAGACACAGAACCTGCATTATAATTAGCATCTGTAGCTTGTGTTGCAGTGATTGTTGCAGTACCTGCACCTACGATTGTAACAGTTGTTCCAGAAATTGTAGCAACTGCCGTATTACTTGATGCAAATGTGAAAGCACCCGTTGCATTTGATGTTGGAGCTGTTAATGTAAATGCAGCATCACCAAATGTTTTATTGATTGCAGTCATGCTACCAATAGTTGGTGTTGCTTTACCCACTGTTATTAATCCAGATAATGAACTTGTTGCTGTAGAACATCCACCCGTTGCTACTGCATAATAATATAATGCACCAGGTGTAGCTGTTGAAGGTGTGTATGTTGCAGAAGTTGCACCTGTAATAGCGGTACCGTTTAAAGCAACGTTTGTTGTAACTGAAGGATTTCTGAAAGCGATACCATAGTTACCTGCCCAATAAGGGTATTCTTGTATTTGATAAAATACCACTCGAACCTTAGTTGCGCCTGATGGTATTGCAACATTCGATAAGGCAGTAGATTGCCATGTATTTGATCCTGTTAAATCAGCAGATTGTGATACGCTACCCACTTGCGTATTGCTAGCATTATAAAAATACAATTGAATTTTACCTCTATCATTATTATTGTCTAATGACGCATATTGAGCAGAAAAAGTTATTGTAGTAGCGGTTGGATCTAAATTAAAATCTCTATGTATTGAACTTGGACTAATGTAAGCAAATCGTAAATATCCGTCAGAATCTATCGCAGGATTTCCGCCAGAATACAAAGCAAATGTTTGGAAAGAACCAGTACTTGACGTCCAGCCAGTTCCACCACTAAATCCACTTACTAATGATGGCATTGTTGGCGTAGAATACCACTGATAAGCAGTTGCTCCAGCAGATGCAACTGTTAAAGCAGTTGCAGTTCCACCAAATGCTAAATTTTGTGCTGTGCTAGATGGCTCTGTAGTAAATGTTGAAGAATTTACTACTTGAGATACAATATTACTTGTAATACTAAATGAGCAAGAACCAGTAACTACAACATAATAAAATCTTGTACCTGCTACGTTAGTAGGGATCGTATAGCTATTTGAAGTTGCATTAGCTATTGCTGTTGCGTTTGTTGTATTATTTGCAGTATTTGTAAACCACTGATAGGTGATGCCAGAACCTGAAGCTGTAACACTAATTGTATTTGAGTTTGCATTTAAACAAACTGCAGTTGGTGCTGTAGGTTGTTCAGTTAAAAGAACTCTAAATCCATCAATAAAGTTTGAAGTATTTCCAGATTTAGCGAATGCAGTTAATGTTCCATTTAAATTTGGTGTAGATGTTAAATTAGCAACAGTATTAATTGAAGTATTTGATCCACCTGGTATACCTTGATTAAACGTATAGTATGCTCTTAATCCAGTTTCATTACCATTTAAGGTTGAACTCATATTGTCCGTAATCTCCTGTGCTGTTCTAGCAGTATTCCAAATACGAACTTCATCAAGTGTTCCTGCAAACCAGTTATCTAATTTACCAATGGTGAAATTTGCGTTTGGCAATAAAACGGATGAAGGTGCAGTTCTAGTGCTAACTTGTACACCATTTTTATATAATGTGTAAGTAGTGCCGTTTTTAACCCACGCAACATGAACCCATGTATTTGCTGCAAAGAAATTATCAACTAACATATCAAAACGAGTAGATCCGCTGTAACTATCTGTATGCAGTGATCCATTAGGCCCTACCCACATAGATGGACCACGTCCACCGTTAGGGACATGTGTGCCTAAAAAGCCTCTGTAATTTGCATCAACCAAAGATGGTCTCACCCATGCTTCATAAGTAAAGTTGTCATTTGCAGCAATAGGTAATGGAGCGCCAGCTTCAACAAAATCATCTGTACCATCAAAATGTAAACTATTATTATATCCTTTAATAATTACATTAGAATTAAGTGTTCCACAAGCTGCCGTTGTAACCGCAGCTCTATAATACGTTGTTGTTGTTAATGATCCTGGGCTCAAACTTGCAGATGTTGCATTTGCTATATTATTGAATGTAACATTATCTAAAGACGATTGCCATTGAATAGTAGAACCTGAAGTGTTACCAGCCAAAGTAATTGCAGATGCATTTGCAGATGAACACAAAACTTGATTACCCGTTGCAGTTCCGGCAGTTAAGCTTGATATTGTAATTGTTTTAGTATCGGTAAACTGACACCCATTATATGTATATAAATAGGATACTACTACTTGTGTAGCTGTGGTAGATGCGGTTCCAGTTAAAACACCTGTATTAGAGATAGATAAACCGGTTGTTGCAGGAATAGACCAAGTGCCGCCCGATACAGTGTGGGTTAAGTTTAATGGAGAACCTATACACAATGAAGATCCACCTAAAATAGCAGGGCCATTCGTGCTTCCAATAAAATTAGAAGCAGCGCCATTTAATGCAAATCCACTTAAAGTTCCAGTCAGTGTTGTTGGGGCAACATTTGCAATGGTTGTTGTGGCGGTATTATCTCCACCTCTAGTTCCTTGATTAAAGTTATAGTAAAGAACCAAATTAGACTCGTTACCAACTAATGGTGCATCTTTTGCTGCAGTTATTTGTTGAAGTGTTCTAGCCGTATTCCAAATTCTAATTTCGTCAATGTCTCCATTAAAAAGTCTACTATTATCGACACTATAATCTTGTCCGATTTTTAAAGGATCAGTATTTGCACGAACACTGAATGCTGTCCCGCTTAATGCCACCTCAACCCCATTTACATATAACTTTCTTACCCCATTGTTATTGACAGCAGCTAAATGATACCAATTATTTGGTGTAATTATATTATTAGCGGTTTCCATTTCATCAAAAGAAATTCCTCTAGCAGAAGCTGTCCCTGATCCAGGTGAATTTGACAGACGTAAAAGATAACCGTTCGATCCTGCAGAATTATATTTACTAATTATACCACCTAACCAAGGTGTTGATTTTGGATAAATCCAAGCCTCTAATGTGTAGTTGTTTGTTAAGTCTAAAGCATTATTGTCCGGTACCGTTAATACATCATTAGTACCATCAAAAGATAATGCACCACCAAATACATTGTTACTCACCACTGAACCTGATACTGCAACGTTAACTGTAGCTGCTTCAGTAGATGATAGCGCTATATTTCCGCTTACAGGACTAGTAGTTGCAGCAGCGATTACTGCATAAATTGTAGTTGAAGCAACTGATCCAGAACTTCGCGTTAATGTTAATGATGAAGCAAAACCAGATGACTGGCTAGTAGAAATTAAATATCCTGATGGAGCAGTTACGGTAATATCAGCATCTAAGTTGCTCCCGGTAACCGTAAATGTCCCTGCTGTCGTAGATTGAGTTGATCTACAAGCTGATAAGGCAGGTAAAGTAGTTAATGATGTTGTTATAGTTGGAACTGGGGCGCTAAAAGGAAATGGTGTAGCTGAGCTATAGGTTGTAGCGCCTAAGTTTGTAAAATTTCCCCCAAGTGTTCCAGAATTGACTAATAAATTAGGTGAGGTAGCCGTTAAAGCTAAGATTGGGCTAGAAGACGAAGTTAGTGCAGAACCAGATGGAGTAAAATTATCAGTGTATAGTGCTGAATTAGTCCACTTAAAATTAGTGACTTGGCCTTTAAACCAGGTTTGAGAATTTTGACCCTGAGATCCTATAAATAATTCAAGTGAATTGCTGCTAATTGCACTAGCATCTGCAACAGAAACTTGAGATCTACCGTTAAGGTACATTCTAATTGTTCCATTTCTTCTAACAATTGCGAAATGTATCCATTTGTCTAAAAATTTTGATGGAGCTGGTGAGAAATTTGCCTTCAAAGTTCCATTTATCCAATAGTAAAATGTTGCACCGCTAGCCCAAGAACCCGACTCAATACTTAATCCATGTTGAGAACCACCCCCTACAGAAAATAAACGCGTGTAAGGCTGTGTTTGAGCTGTTGGGGTGTATTGATACCACTCAATTGTATAATCAGCATTAGCTGCTATATTAAATGCAGCATTGTTTGCATACTTTACTGTTTGATTTGTACCATTAAAATCAAAAGATTGTGCAAACGACGATAAGCTCAAAACAACGAAAGAAACAAAAAGTAAAAACTTCCTCATAGGGTATAGTTTAAATAAGTGTAATTATCAATTTTATTGGGCCATTAATGCCCCCAAATAAATCATTATATAAATAATGTATAATATTTCCGCGCGAAAGTAAGATCAAATGCAAACATTGACTAGAATTTAATCTAAATTTTAGTCCTATTTTCGTAAATTAGGACTACTTTCATATTAAAAAACAATTGATCGCTCTCCCTCATGTTACTTTATATATCGCTACTTACCATCATTTTATCGGGCCTATTGGTAACCTATAATTGGCGTATTAATAAAAACACTATCTATTTAGGTGCGTTTTTTTCAATTTTAGCTACCTACGGTCTAACCCATTATTTTACTATATATGCCAACTCTCCATTTTGGTTGGCTGTATTTTATAATAACTTTTCGCCATTTTGGTTTCTAACTGGGCCATTATTATTATTCTATTACAGGGGCACATTAACGGATAATAGTAGGTTAAAAGGCACTGATATTATTCATTTTATACCCTTTTTAGTGCAATTAATAGGCATATTTCCTTATTTACTCACTCCTTTTAGCTATAAAATAGATATTGCCGCTCAAATTTTAAATGACCTAAATTTAATTACTCAGTTTAAGGTCAATTGGATTACTAAGCCAATTGTAAATTTCTTGGGAAGACCCATATTGGTATTTTTGTATTTAGGTTACATAACCTATATGTTATGGAAATATAACCCACAATCCCAAAGGATTAAAGTACCCTTACAGCAATATAAACTAATATATAGGTGGTTAATTATTTTGGCTGCTACAACTGCAATCTTAATTTTCAACTTCTTTCTATTAAGCCTTAGTTTATCAAAGCAAACGGTTACAGCTACGCTTATCAACGATCAGTTTACACATATTTTTAGTGGCGTTGCCTATTTTTGCATGTCGTTTATGTTACTATTATTCCCCAGAATTTTATACGGGATGCCTATTTATAATGCAAATTCAGTAGCGGAAAACAATAGCCAAGAAAAGTCAAAAAAGGAAACTTACCCAGTAGAAACAATCAAAATTGTATCCGAAGTTCTGTCGCAACAAGACGATCCGTTTTTTGATTTGGTTGCAAAAATTAATGACTACCTCGACAAAGAGGAGCCCTATGTTAATCCGGATTTTACAATCAATGAACTTGCAGTGGCATTAAAAGTGCCGGTTCACCACTTGTCTTATTGCCTAAACACCTTAATGAATGTAAAATTCACGTCCTTACGTACGCAACTGCGTATACAATACGCTTCCAAGCTATTAGATTCGGGGCAAGCAGACGAGCTATCGATGGATGGAATAGGTAAAAAGTCGGGGTTTTCGACGCGCTCCAACTTTTACAATGCCTTTAAAACCGAAACAGGCATGACACCTTCCGAGTATCTAGAGTGTAAAACGAATAGGAAATAACCTATCCTGTTATCAACTTTTGAACCTCTTTAATTTGATCCTTGGCTATAAAATATTCGAAATAACGCTTATCGGTTTCACTTCTTACGCTTAACACCAATTGAATATCTTGGCTCGTAGCATACTTAAAGCGCTCATTGATACCCTTAATAACATCACTTCTTACCTTTTTTTGCATTCCCACGTTTTTGTCTTTGATACCTAGTACATAGTTAATGTCATTGATGGTAGCTGTTGCACCCACTAAAGATTTCTCAATTAAAAGGTCAATAAGCGAAAGTTCTGTTTGATTAAATGATACATCAAGCTTTTTAATCCCAACATTAAAAGTTTCAATAACTTTCTTATGATTTCGTTTTGTTGGAACACTAAAAAAGTACCAAAGAGAAACTATAAATAAGAATAAACTTAGTAGCAGTGGCCAGATAGTAGCTAGTTGAAATTGTAATCCCCACAAAGCTTCCGTCTCTTTAACAAATTTAGATTCATCAACAATAAGTGTATCTAAAGCCCCTGTTGCTGGGAAGTAACTATACAAAATACCGTCTTTATAATATTGAATACTTGAATTATCAAGCCTGTTAATACTTTGGGCAAGCATTCGATTGGTATTTATTGAAACCGAATTGTTTAAATAATTAAACCAGTATACATCTTCTCCATCAGAAATAAAATACCCCGACTGGTTGTATATTTTAGTTTTTGCGTTTTTAATAATGTTTAAATAATTAGATTTTACTTTTCCAATCTCCAACCAATCCCATGTTTTACAATCCAAATACATGACACCGTCAATAATTTTACCAGCTGCACTCTGAAATCCTTTAAGGCCAGAATTAATCAATTGCTGATAAGGAATATAAAGTACATTTTTAGAAACATCAAACCAACTACTACCAGGAAAAATTGGGTTATACACCTCTACATTGGTAGGAAAAACGTCCCATTCACCATCCTTAAAATTAAACCCCCTAACAGTACCATTGGTTTTCCAAAAGCCATAGCCCCCATGATTGTATACTGTTTCGCCATTTGAAAAATAATAGGCACCTAAATTATAATTGATGTTCTCATTGTCGTCAATGCGTTTGAAATAGAGTAGAGAGTCTGTTTCGGCTATCTGCTGGTACATACGTCCTGCTCCAGAAATAGTAATAAAAAAGTTTTTTGGAGTTTTTATAGCTACCTGCTCTCTGATGCCTAATACCGGATGGTTGAATTGAATAAAAGACTGGGCAGGCCCACGCAACACGTGTGGAAACTTTGAATTTTCTATAATTTTACTTAAAAAATAACTGTTTTTAACTGTAATTATGCCTGCAGTATCCAAAGGAACACCTAATGAATCTGTGGCGACATTCGTTACACCCTGAGAAAATGTAAAAACGATTGTAAAAAAACTAAAGAAAGCTACTGAAAGTAATTTTTTCATAAATGTTTGATATTCAATGATTAAATAGGACATGTAACCTATTTTTTACATTTGAATTCCTTACAAATATAGGAAATTACCTATTAGCTAACCCGTTATTTCACCTAGTTTAGTAGGGTAATATCAAGGGTGCTTGATATTTGATTTATAATACCGTCAATATGTTTATACACACCGGGGGGATGTTGTATAGATGTAGAGACGGTATTTTTTTGCTTAGTCCCTATTTCGACGGTTACGTCTAATGATAATGATGATGATGGCAATGATGCCAAAGATAATTGGAAATGTCATGCTCTAAGTTACTAATTATTGTGATATTATTCGCCATAAAGCCCTTTTTCACAGGCATATGTTACAAGTCCGGCCATTGATTTAACGCCCATTTTTTGCATTACCCTAGTGCGGTGACCTTCTACAGTGCGCTGGCTTAAATAAAGGGTACATGCAATTTCCTTGCTTATAAAGCCTTTACAAATAAGGGTGATAATATCTTTTTCCCTTTCAGAAAAAACGATCAAGTGCTCTTTACTACCAGATTGAAACTTTTCAATGAGGTCTTTAACCTGTTTATTGCTCTCCGTACAAAAGTAAGACCTGTTGTTAAACACCGATACTATGGCCTGCTCAATATCATCCTTGTCTGCATTTTTCATGAGGTAGCCGAGAGCACCGGCATCTAACATTTCCATGATATGGCTTTCTTGCCCAAACACCGAAAGTGCAATAACCTTCGCGCCTGGATGTCTTTTACAAAGCTCCTTGGTTGCCATCACGCCATCCATAACAGGCATTGAAATATCTATCAAAAACACATCGGGCGTATACCGGCCTGCAACTGCTAGCAGGTCCAATCCATTTTCTGCTTCACCTACAAGTTCTATCCCATCAATACTAGCCAATAACATTTTTAAACCGCGTCTAAAGATGATGTGATCGTCGGCAATAAGTACTTTAATTTTTTGAGCTAGCATAGAAGTTGATTTAGGTTATATGAATTTTAACATATGCAATATGACTGCAATAAATATTGAAAGCATATAGAAAAACACTGAATTATAATTGCATGAAACACGTACATTAACTTATCAACGATTGAAGGGAAGATGCGTTCTAGGGTTTATCTTGCGGCTATGCAACAGTATTTAGCAGGACTTAATGATCCGCAAAAAGAAGCGGTATTACACGTGAACGGACCACTCATGATTGTGGCAGGAGCAGGAAGTGGAAAAACAAAAGTTTTAACAACGCGCATTGCGCACCTCATGTCGGTGGGTGTAGAAGCATTTAATATTTTAGCGCTCACATTTACCAATAAGGCTGCTGCCGAAATGAAGGAAAGAATTGAGCGCACGCTGGGAAATACCAATGCGAGAAATTTATACATTGGTACCTTTCATAGTGTGTTTGCGCGCATTCTGCGCGCCGAAGCGCACCGCTTAGGATATCCCAATCATTTCACCATTTATGATACGGATGATAGCAGATCTGTAATTAAAACAGTAGTTAACGAATTAAACCTAGACGATAAACATTACAAAGCAAACATTGTAGGTAGTAGAATTTCAAGTGCTAAAAATGCACTCCTTTCTCCCGCCGAATACGCTACAGATTATTACATTCAGCAAGAAGATATGCGTGCCAACAGGCCCGCCATTGCTCAAATCTATGCAGCATACGCCAACCGTTGTTTTAAAAATGGGGCCATGGATTTTGATGACCTGCTTTTAAAAATGCACGAGCTCTTAAAAAACTTTCCGGAAGTATTGCACAAGTACCAACACAAGTTTAAATACATACTTATTGATGAGTACCAAGATACCAATCCGGTGCAATATCAAATTACCAAACTACTTGCTGCTGTGCACGAAAACATTTGTGTAGTTGGAGACGATGCACAAAGTATTTATAGCTTTAGAGGCGCTACTATCGAAAATATTTTACAGTTTAAAAAAGACTATGACGATGTTAAAGTAGTAAAGCTGGAACAAAATTATAGAAGCAGCCAAAACATTATTCATGTAGCTAACGAAGTTATAAAAAACAACGAAGGTCAAATTCAAAAAAATCTTTGGACCGAAAATAAAGAAGGAGAAAAAATTTGTTTGGTGCGCACCATGACAGATAATGATGAAGGTCGTTTTGTTTCAGATACCATTCAAGAACAAAGACTACGCAATCATTTTAACAACAAAGACTTTGCTATTTTATACCGCACCAACGCGCAGAGCCGTTCGTTTGAGGAAAGCCTTAGAAGAATGGGCATTCCCTACCGCATTTATGGTGGCGTGAGTTTCTATCAACGCAAAGAGGTCAAAGATTTTATTGCGTATTTGCGTGTGGTAGTTAATATAAAAGATGAAGAAGCACTTAAAAGAGTTATCAATTATCCGGTTAGAGGTATTGGTAAAACAACCATGGAAAAATGCGCCATTGCAGCCTACGAGCAAAATATTACACTCTTTGAAGTAATTAGTAGAGCCGGTGAATTTGGTTTTAAAGCAGGCACGTTAGAAGCGCTTCAAAACTTTGTTACCATGATCCGGTATTTTCAAACCATGCTGCAGCAAAACAACGCGTACGATGTAGCTGTTCAAGTAGGTAAACATACCAATTTAGTAAAAGAACTCTTTAACGATAAAACAACAGAGGGTTTAGCGCGTTACGAAAATATTCAGGAATTACTCAACTCTATAAAAGAGTGGATCGAGTCGCCAAGTAACGAAGATGGTGAACTCGGCGATAAAACACTGGGCAGTTACCTTCAACAAATTACCTTACTAACAGATGCCGATGATGATAAAGAAAATGCAGATGTTGTAAAACTCATGACCATACACGCTTCTAAAGGATTAGAATTTGAATGTGTGTTTGTTGGTGGTGTAGAGGAAACATTGTTTCCTAGCAGCATGTCAATGAATACGAGAGAAGAATTAGAGGAGGAACGCAGGTTATTTTATGTGGCTGTTACAAGGGCTAAACAAAGACTTTGGCTTACACACGCCAATGCACGCTACCGTTTTGGGCAACTTGTACAAAATGAACCGAGCCGCTTTATTGCAGAAATGCCAGAGCAATATGTAGATAAAAGTTACGCGGGTGGCGGAGCTAGAAACAATGCAGGCGCCGATTATGGATCTGGTTTTGATCGTATGCAAAACAGTTTTGGAGCGGCGCCTAAAAGAAAACCGTCAGACAAACCTGCTTATATGCCGCCACCACCGCCACCAAAAGCGGTTACGCATATACCAACTGTCAACTTTGTACCAAGTGACACCAGCAATTTACAAGTAGGTGCAAAAGTGGAGCACCAGAAATTTGGTTTTGGAATAGTAGGCGCTATGGAAGGCTCAGCGCACAACCCTATTGCCACCATTAATTTTGAAAAAAATGGTGAGAAAAAAATTATGCTCAACTATGCCAAACTGCGCATTGTAGAATAATTATTTTACCTTACAAAAACATGAATAGCAACAAATACCTGAAATATTTAAACCCATTGAGTGTTTTTGACACCAAACGAACCAGAAAAATTTTTCAGGTAAACCCTACTGTTATTCCAGAAAGAGTAGAAGCAGAAGAAATTAAGGTTACTATTTTTGATTATTCACCAGAAATATTTAATGAGGTTCACCTCAGTCAGGTAACAGAAACATTTCCATTTAAAGAAAGTAAAAATGTTTCTTGGATTAATGTAGATGGCATTAGAAAAGCAGATGTAGAAGCGGTTGCAAAACATTTTGGTTTTCACCACCTCATTATTGAAGACATTATGAGCGTTAGTCAGCGTCCTAAGATGGACGAAATTGAAAACGTATTGTTTTGCCTTCTTAACATGCTTTATTTTAATGAGCAAACAGGCGCCGTAGAGACCGAACAAATTAGTATCGTGCTTGGTGATCATTTTATTGTTTCATTTCAGGAAGACGCCAATAGAGATGTCTTTAATAGCATCCGAGAAAAATTAAGAATCAACAATACTAAGTTACGATTAAGTGGTGCAGATTATTTGTGTTATGCCATGCTAGACATGATTGTAGATCATTATTATACCGTAATGGAAAAGCTTGGAGACCGCATAGAACTATTAGAGGAAAAAATTATAAGAAGCAGTAATACTAGGTCTTTGGCAGAAATAAATAGTTTACGCAAAGAGCTGATTGTTTTAAAAAGAAACGTAAGTCCTGTTCGAGATTTAGTTAATGGATTTATAAGAAGCGATAGTGATTTATTGGAAGAAAAAACAACAAAATATTTTAAAGATATTTTAGACCACATCACGCAGGCCAATGAACTTGCAGAGAGTTACCGAGATATGATGATGAACTTACAGGACCTCTACTTGAGTTATGTAAATTTAAAATCCAATGCCGTGATGAAGGTAATGGCTGTTGTTACTTGTTTACTTGCACCAGCAACTGTTATTGGCGGTATTTTTGGAATGAACTTTGATAAAATACCTTACCTGCATCACCAGTACGGATTTTATATAGCCGTTGGCCTCATGCTACTCATTCCAGTATGGATGGTAGTTATATTTAGAAGAAGAGGTTGGTTTTAACAACTCAATAATTACTAGTAGCCCCAAGATTTTAAAATAGCTAAGTCTTGCTTTACAGAGGTAAGCGGTGTTTGCCCTTGGTAAGATTCTTGCTCAACAATAAAATGTGTAGTACCACCAATACTTGCGCAAACTTCAGTAATTGCTTTAGTGCCAGCAATCCCTTTTCCAATCACACAACTTTCATATGGAGACTCGCCAGGTTCAGTGGCTTTGATTTCATCTTTAACATGTACCGATAAAAACCTGCCTGGATTGTTTTTCACAATGGCAATAGGGTCTGCGCCTGTGCCGTAAATATTACCCATATCTAGTTGTAAGAATACTTTACTAGGATCTGTGTATTCTAATAAAATTTCATAAATAGAATGACTATTTAAATTTTTAACAAACTCAAAATTGTGGTTATGGTAGCCAAATTTCATACCATATGTATTACAAAGCGCTCCACTTTTATTAAATACATCTGCAAAAGAACGCATAGCATCATAACTAGCACGAAGTTCATCATCTAACCAAGGACTAATCACATATTGCATACCAGCAGTAGCTGCGTCCTCCACTGTATATTTCCATTCGTCTGTAAAATCTTTTTTGGCAGCGTCCCAATGCTTTAACTCGAGCATTGAATGTCCACTCGGCATTTGTAATCCAAAACCGTCTAGTATTTTTTTGAACTCGGTAGCTGAATAACCATAAAATTTTCGGTTGGCATAATTTGCATGTTCTACATGCTTATATCCCATTTTGGCAAGCTGCTCTAAAGTAGCAATAGGATTGGCTTTCATGTCGGTGCGAACAGAATAAAGTTGTACACCAATAAGATTTTTAGGCTTTGATGCCGCAAATAAATTAGGTTTTACAACCATTACACCAGCAGCTGCAAATGCAGTATTTCTTATAAAATTTCTACGACTATTCGTCATAACGTACTATTTAAGTGATTCTTAAAGTTACTATTAATTAAGATTCTTCGTCAAAATAAAGCTTATAAAATTGTTTGCCCGATTTTTCGTCATACCCCTTTTCTACTAAATCTTTACGGCCATGGATATAAATATGGAAATTTTTATCCAATTTAACCACCGCCTTAAAAAATCGTTGTTGCTTTTTTACAGCTGCCACATGAATAGAAAACTCGTCTTCAATCACTACTTGCTTGGCCACTTCATACTGGCTTTTATACTGCGTAAAACTTTCGATTAGTTCGGGATGATGAAGCACTTCTTTGCCAAAGTCTTGCAGGTTAAAGGATTCGTGGCTAGTAAAGTATTCCATGCTGCGGTGCAAGAGATCTACCTGATCCGTTTTTGTTACTTCAAATTTGTCTTGGTATTCGTTGCTAATAAATAGTTTACACATACCGAGTGCTGCGTCGGTGTAATGATAACTGTTGGCCCGACGTGCTATTTGTAAAAAATCGTTCACCCAGTACTGTGTGTCTTGTTGCTTATTGGTATTGTCTACCATGCAAACCACATATCCGTCTGCGCCGTCTTTATTGTAAATCAAACATCCTTTATCTAACTTATTAATGGCTATACCATCTTCTGCACTGATACCCCAGCCTTCCTGTTTTGTTTTTAATTGCAAGAAGGTTTCTTTGGTTTCACTTTTAAAAAGTCCAATGCCGGAAATAAACTCAGTGCCAAATGGAAGGTTCGTGAATTTAGCGACATAGAGTTCGCCGTCTTTCACTTTTACATGCGTAGACTTTGCATACAAAAAATTAGCCAACAACTTACTTTGTTCTACAAAAGATGCTGGTTCGTTAAAAATAGTTTGTACATAAGTATACACTTCATTTAACGACAAATCACTAAGGTGTGAAAACTGATATTGTTCTGCCTCATTAAAGGGCGTTAAAAAGTACTTGGTTAATAAACCTGTAACAAAATGATCATCGATGGTTAGTGCTTCACTCGATAATATCAGCTGCTCTGAACGTGTTGGATTTCCAACCTTATGTACAATTACCGATTCTAAAACAACACTATCAATCCCAGTCATAATTTATGATTTACAGTTTCTAGCGCTAAACTACTAAAACATACAAATTATAAGAGATTAATTATAGGACTAATGCCGAAACTATAATTTTGATATGATTTGAACAAGTTGTGCTGCTGGCTTTACACCTGGCTCGCGCCAAATTAATTTACCATCTTTAAATACAGCTAGGGTAGGCACACTATTTACAGAAAAATGTGCAGCAATATTTTGATGAACATCTACATCTACTTTATAAATAGAAATAGATTCACCCATCTTGTCTTTCACCTCTTTTAATATGGGAGGCATCATTTTACATGGTCCACACCAAGTAGCGTAAAAGTCAATAAGGACAGGCTTTTCAGAAGAAATTATTTTTTCAAAAGATTCACTTAACATGAGAGGTTGTTTTTTTAAACATACTAAATACAAGACCACCTAGTATACCAAAATAAATAATACTATTAAATGGTTTTGAGGTAATCATACAGGTGCCAGATGCGCAACCTATATTTTTCCAATACAAGTAGCCACCCAGTGCACCTACTAATACACCAATAATTACAATATATTGAGACTGTATAAACGCTTTCATACTAATTTATTTTTTGCATTAAACTATTCCAAGGGCCCCCATTGTATACTTCAATACCGCCTGATGCTAGTATACCTTTTGCCATGCCGCTTCTTGCGCCGCTTCTACAAACCGTAATAACTGGCTTACCTGCTTTTTTTAATTCAGCAACACGACCATTAATGATATCAAGTGGAATATTTTTGGACCCCTTAATATGTCCATTTGCATATTCGCCAGCAGTTCGTACGTCAATAATTACGGCACCTTTTTCTAATAAAGCATTGTAATCAGTGGCAGGGCCAAATAGTTTTTTAAAAAAAGAAAACATAGCTACTTGTTTTTGTTGTGAGTTGATACTGCAAAAATGAACACTTTGCGTGGTAACAAACGTGACGGATGTCACACAGCTCTATTTTTTAACTAAAATCTTCACAAATTTGGTTAAATCGGTATGTTCTTGTGGCGTTAATGGCTGATTGCTCATAAGTTTAGACCGTAAAAGAAGTACCTGCTTATGAGATGGATAAACTGCCAAAACCTGCTCTGTTTGTGCGAGGGCAATAGCTATTTGAGCCTCAGCGTCACTAATGGCTGGGCTTGTTTTTTGGACAGGGGTTTTATCCCGTGTTGGCATTTTTAAAACAATGGCTTCCACTGCCGCAATTTGATGGGCTGGTATTTCCTTAATTTTTTGCGCTTTGAGTAATAGCCCCTGCAACTGCTTCTTACTCAAACTCCCACGTTCTTCATATTGATGCATCAAACTCATTATAAATAGCGCGTCTTTATTATGGGCATAACAAAGCGCCAGTAACTTGTCTATAACGTCTATTCTTTTATTCTTTGGAAGCATATGATGTAAAGCAGCAAGATAATTAAGATTTGATGAAATATAATTTTATCTAAGTGTGTATATTAGCAATCTTAATTTGGCATTTATGAAAAATTTAATGATACTTATTTTATTAATTGGTGTTGCTGGTTTTGGTCACGCTCAAAATACAAGTAACAGCTATCCAACATACAACGGTAAAGATTTAGGATTAACCTATTCGCCTGCTGCTGCAACATTTAAAATTTGGGCACCAACAGCTATTGCTGCTAGATTAAATTTGTACAAATCTGATATGGGTGGCAATGCTATTCGTTCTATCAATTTGAGTAAGGGCGAAAATGGTGTATGGTACGTTACAGTACCTGAAAATCTTAAAAATAGCTACTATACTTTTCAAGTTAATATTGGTAACGCCTGGAGTGAAGAAGTGGTAGATCCATACGCAAAAGCCTGTGGTACCAATGGTTTAAGAGCACAAGTAATTGATTTAAAAGAAACCAATCCAGTAGGATGGGCCGGGGATAAGTCGCCTAATTTTTCTAGCGCTAACAAACAAACGGATGCTATCATTTACGAATTACATGTAAGAGATGCAAGTATTCATGCAAGTAGTGGAATAAAAAATAAGGGTAAATATTTAGGGTTAGCAGAGGTTGGAACAAAAAATAGTGCTGGATTAACTACAGGGCTTTCACATATCAAAGAACTAGGCGTAACGCACGTTCATCTCTTACCGTTTTACGATTATAACTCTGTAGATGAAACAAAAGCTGCAGTCCAGTACAACTGGGGCTATGATCCTGTCAATTACAATATTCCGGAGGGCTCTTATAGTACAAACCCTGCCGATGGTAAGGTACGCATCAAAGAGTTAAAGGAACTTATTAAAACCATGCACAGTAATGGTTTACGAATCATTATGGATGTGGTTTACAACCATACCGCACTCACTAAAAACTCTAATTTTAACATTCTTGTTCCCGATTATTATTACCGGAAAAGAGCCGATGGAAGTTTTTCGGATGCAAGCAGCTGTGGCAATGAAACAGCGAGTGACAATGCTATGTTTCAGAAATTTATGATCGAGAGTGTGGTGTATTGGGTAAATGAATATCATATAGACGGGTTTCGTTTTGATCTCATGGGTATCCATGATATAGAAACCATGAATTTAATTTCTGATACACTTCGTAAAATAAAACCTTCGATTGTTTTATATGGTGAAGGTTGGACCTCTAGTAGTTCGCCGCTACCTGATGATAAAAGAGCACTCAAAAGAAATGCTGCACAATTAAATGGTATTGCCGTTTTTAGTGATGATATGCGCGATGGTATCAAGGGTAGCGTTTTTAATATCAATGATCGTGGTTTTGCCACTGGACAAATTGAAAATAGTGAGTCGGTAAAATTTGGAATTGTAGCCGCAGGAAAACATCCTCAAATAAATTATAGTAAGGTTAATTATTCAAAAGAACCATACACAGCAAGTCCCGCAGGCCTTATCAACTATGCAGATTGTCACGATAATAATATTTTATGGGACAAAATAGAACTCTCTTTTAAAGATGCCTCTGTGGCTGAACGCACAAAAATGCACGAACTAGCTTATGCAATTGTATTAACCGCGCAGGGCGCTAGTTTCTTACATGCAGGTACCGAATTTTTAAGGACAAAAAATGGAGTGGAAAATTCTTTTGATAAAGGAGATATTGTGAATGGAATCAATTGGGATTTAAAAACTCAAAATAATGCTAGTTATACGTTTATCAAAAGCTTGATTCAAATTAGACGTGCGCATCCTGCTTTTAGAATGCAAACGGCACAGCAAATTGCTACCCATTTAAATTTTGAAGAGCAACTGCCTAGTGGAATCATTGCTTATACCATCAACGGAGCAGCGGTAGGCGATCGATGGAAAAAAATATGGGTCGCTTACAATGGTAAACAAACCCCTCAAACCATTACTTTGCCAAAAGGAACATGGAAAGTAGGATTAAGTAGTAAAGGTTCTTCTAAATCAGCTAATAATTATACCCTTGCAGGAAGTTCTGCTGTAATACTATATGGCGAATAAGGAGGAGTAATATATATTTGCACAAAATCAATACAGATGATGACGATTGAAAGCTTTAAAGAATTAGCACACGAAGACAAATTAAATCAATTAAGACACCACGGTGAATTACTAGGTACTTACGAGCGCAGAAGTGCAGACGGAGATAGCAAAACCAGTGGTGACATTTTTGAATTAAACGGCTTCTGGGTATTCTTAAGTGATGACGAACAAATGGTTATTCCATCTCGTAGAAATCCACTTTTCAAAGAAGAAGAAGAGGAAGAAGCAGAAGGTTAATTCCTTTTTACAGTTAAAAATACGTAAGAGATACCTATTTAATTTTATTTAGGTAGCGCTCATTAATCTTGTATTGGTATACCCTTTTATCCAAGGCTGTTTTTTCTCGCTCCACTAGTGTATCACTGGTGGAGGCAAATACCATAAATTTTTTATTAATCATTTGAAGGGTGTCAGATCTTAATTTATTTTGGATCGTTACTTCTTTATTTTTTACACCCAGTGCTCTATTAATTTGATCAATCGATGTGGGTGTATTTTGTTTTGAACACTCAATCAAAATATCCAGTACCGACTTTTCGGTTTCAGTTAAATTATCTGAAAATTCTAGTTGCTTATTTACCTCAATTGATTTTTTGTGAAACCCATTTCCAACAGCTGTTTGCTGCATTTTACGCAAAGACTTATTCTTGAAATATAATACAATTGAAATCGTAAATAATAATAAAAACGCTATAAAATAGGGTAATTGATTAAGCTTTATTTTACTTGTAAAACTTGGTGTTATTTTTTTGTAAAGCGGCCTGCCAACTTCAGAAAATTTTGACATCGAAAGCGTAATGCTAACCAAAGAATCTAACCCAGCATTATAAATATGCAGCTTTCCGTCATTATAAAAATACAAGCCATTTTTACTTGCTACATAATTCATAATGGTACCGCCAATTTCATTTTCTATTTCATATAATTTTTGGGTAGTTGGGTTTATTAAATACAAATGATTATAAGATTCCGTTAAAATTCCAAGTCCCGGTAAAATCATTGAACTTGTGCCAATTACGGATTCTTGAAATATTTTGTCATTCACAATTTTAGGTTCCTGCCACCAATCATTGGTTTTTAAATTCAAACACTGCATGTACACCGTGTCATTTTGTATTTCATTTTGCAACTTATAATAAGAATTGGGATATGACTGATATACCACATAAATAAGGTCATTTATTTTATCTGGATAAACAACCGCATTCATATGCAAAGCCATTCTTACTTCTTTACTAATTGGCTGTCTAAACCATTCTTTGGAAGTGGTATCAAAATACCTCAGTCCGCTATTAAATTGCCAAAATCCCCATCCACCTAAATTGAAGAACTTATCGTTTCTGATAAATGAGTATCCGCCAAAATTATAGCCTTCAAAACAGGTATTGTCGAGTCTAATAGCCCCAAGTGTGGAATCTATTTTAAAAAGCTTACCTGTTCCAGTGATTTGAAAATAGAGTTGCCCATTATTAACCATATAGGCATGCTTAGAATCGGTGCAGGTTAACCCAATAGGGGTAGGAACCAATTTAGTTTCCTTATTAAACAATTGAAGTTCAAACGAGCCCGTTTGAGAAGCTAAATAGCGCAGTAAATTTTTTTGTGCGGATGCCTGAAGGGTGACAAATAAAAACAGAATAATATATGTATGTCTTAATCGCATCTTACAAAGCTAATCAATTGGTTCAGATTAATAAAAATAAGATACGTTTTATACGTATTAAATATATATTATATTCATTGTAAATTGTATTACAATATATTATTAATTATATCCGTTACTCGATAATAGATTATTGAAATTCAAACAAACTGCGTCCCACATCACAGATATGTGGCGTTTATTTGATTGAGTTTTAAACTCGGGGGGTATGGGGGCTTTGGGTAACCGGGCCCTCATTTTTTATGTTCTAGCACCAAAATTAAAATATGTATTGATTTTCTGGGTCGGATTCATCATATAGGATACAAGCGTACCATCTTTTAAGATTTCTACCACCCTAAACCCTTTATACGGGGTTCCCCAATTACCACCCATATGGGCATCAAATAAACAAGGGGTTTGTCTTTCTCCAAGCAATTTAACACCATCCTGGTCATGCTCGTGACCGTGAAAAATGGCTGTTACATTTGGGTATTTATCTACCAAGCTTTCAAAATCAGGGGTATTGATTGCATTTGTCGTCCAGGCCTTTTGGGGAATATGCAAAAACAGCAAAACATGCTTTTGTTGCTTGTATGCTTCTAATTGCCCAGATAGCCACTGTATGTCAGGAGACAAGTATTTTCCTTCTTCATTGGACGTATCTGCTAAAACAATGGCATGATCCTTAACCTTTACGCTATGGTTAACGGGCATTCCCCATACTTCATTCCAATAGGTCGTACTCACCATATCATGATTTCCTCTAGTCACATAATATTTAGGTTGAAGCGCATCTAATTTTTGCTTAGCTAGTGGCAATAAATGTTTTTCGTTATGAATAATATCGCCATTGATCACACAAAAATCAAGTGGTGCTTCTTTATGAAATGTATTTATTTGACCGGTAATTTTTTCGATCATTTCATCATAAGCAGTTCCGGGTTGGCCATAATGGGCATCGGATGCAACTACGAAACGAAGTACGACGTTGCTCCTATTTTCAAAAATAGTGGAAGCGCTAATTTTTTGGTATCCACCCACTGCAAAAAATGCAGTAGCAAAAGAAACATTTTTTAAAAATGAACGGCGCGACGAATTACTTTGATCCATGTTAATTGGTATTTTTGAAAAATAAATATAACTATTAATTTATGATAAAAAAGATTACCCTTTTGTTATGTATTTGTTTTTTTACTCAGTTTCTAATGGCTCAAGAAGAAACCAGATCAAGAGAAAAAATGAAACTCGTTGGCAAAAAAATTTACCTTGGTAGCAGGGCGCTAACCATCTCTGATGCAAGAGATTTATCGGTAACCTTACCGGAAGCATATTTATATTTTAATCGTGCAAAAAGAATTAGAGATTGGAACTACTTTTGGGGTGGTTATTTAGGATTAACAGCACTTAGCTCTAATACGCTTAGTCCTGGCCGAAATTCATCATATGGTGCATTTGGTTTATTAATCGGTATCATTGTGGTGCCAAGAGAAATTAGAAGACAAAAATTAATTATTAAAGGAATCGAAGCATATAACGCAAATCACTCAAAATAAAATGATCATGGAAAAAGTTTGGCTCATTACAGGATGTTCAACAGGATTTGGACGAGAACTTGCAAAAGAGGTTTTAGCAAAAGGTTACAAAGTTGCTGTTGCATCGCGCAAAACAAGTGATGTAGATGATATTGTTGCAGCTTACCCAAATACATCTATTGCCATCAAACTAGATGTTACCATTGATTCAGAAATTAAATCAAGTGTTGCGCAAACAATGGCGCATTTTGGTCAAATTGATGTGCTTGTAAATAATGCTGGCATTGGATACTTTGGCTCTATCGAAGAAAGTGAAGAAGTAGAAGTAAGAAAGATGTTTGAAATCAATGTGTTTGGTTTAGCAAAAATGACGCAAGAAGTTTTACCACATATGCGCAAGCAAAGAAGTGGACACATTTTAAACATTGCTTCTATTGCAGGTTTAAGATCTTTCCCTGGTGTAGGTTTTTACAATGCTACAAAATATGCTGTGGATGGTTTTAGCGAATCGCTAGCTAAAGAAGTTGGACCACTTGGTATTAAAGTAACCATTATTGCACCTAGTGGATTTAGAACAGATTGGGCAGGACGTTCTGCCAACGAAAGCCCTGCAACTATTGCAGACTATGCAGAAACAGCCGACAAAAATAAAGATACCATCAGAGGTATCAGTGGAAACCAAGCTGGCGATCCAGTAAGGGCCGTAAAAGCAATGATTCAAGTTGTTGAATCCGAAACACCGCCAATGCGTTTATTATTAGGCGTTGCTGCACTAAGAGGTGCTAGAGAAAAATTAGAAGAATTAAAAAATGATTTTGATACTTGGGCGTCTGTAACAGAAGGTGCAGACTTTCCTAAATAGCATCCCAAAGTCCTATGCGAAGTGCAAGTGCTTTAACAGAGGCACTTGTCGCTTCCTCCCATTTAGATGCATCATCACCACATAGCCTACTTACCATATCAAGTGCCAAATGACTGTGATGATCACCATCTACTTCAATATGCCTTTCGATATAGTATTTAAAAATGCTCACTTTATCTGGAGCATCGGCATAAATTTTGTCTAATATTTTCATAAACATGTTTGGTATCAAGTCTTCTCTACCAAACGTGAAAACAGCTGCCTTTACATGAAGTGGTGCATTAAAAGAAATATCAAAAGTGAATTGTAAAAAGTCTTTTACTTTTTTTGGTAAATCAGCAGTTTCAATTGCATCCTGAACAGCTACGCCTGCATTGATTTTTGCAATCAACGCATCTATAACGGTGGTAGAAGCACCCATTTGTTGCATTGCTTTAATGTACAATTCGAAGTGACTAATTCTAACGCCATCCTGATCTACATCAGATTCTTCACCTAGTACAATTTCATTGATTAAATAACGCGTATCTGCGTTGCCCACAGGAACCCATGGGAGTGCCACAGATGTCAATCCAATTTGGAGTGATTTTAACAAGCTCATAAAATCCCATACCGCAAAAACATGGGTTTCAGAGAATCGTTGTAATCCTTGTAAGTCTTGAATTTGGCTATATACCGGGTGCGCCAATAAAGTATTTCTTACTGGCTCGATATTTGATTTGATTTGTTCTACGTAGGGGTTCATCATGATTGCGGCTTTTAAACTGCGCGCAAAAGTAAAACAACGAGAGTTGCAAATTGTTTATTTGAGTGACTATTTTACCAAACTTCCGTAAATGATATTTTCAATTTTAGCCTGAAATCCAGCATGTGAATTGGGCGTATGTTGTGTCATGATTAAACAAATCAATTTTTCTTTAGGATCGGCCCAATAGGTTGTACCGTAATAACCACCCCAAGAAAAAGAACCTTTGTTTCGTGCATTTAGATTTGCTGCTTTTTCAGAAGTAATTGCAAAACCCAAACCAAAATCGTTAAGGCCTTCATATTTAAAATCTAGTTGTGGACTCAACATTAACTCGGCTGTTCTTGGCGAAATAATTTGTTTGCCATTATATTTTCCACCATTCAAAATCATTTGTAAAAATATAGCATAGTCAAATGCAGTGGAAGACAAACCACCGCCACCAGAAAAATAGGTTGTCCCTAGTAATGGATAGTTGGGATCAATATTTCTAAATGTAGGTCCCCATTCAATAATTTTCTTATTGCTGTCTTCGGTGTAAACCGTTGGCAGCCTATTTGCTTTTGAAGCAGGAACATTAAAATAAGTATCCCGCATACCCATGGGTTCAAAAATATATTTATTGAAATAGGCTTCGAGTGTCATACCAGAAACAACTTCAACAATACAACCCAACAAATCAGAATTTAATCCATAGGTAAATTTTTCACCGGGTTGATGTACTAGTGGTAAAGTTCCTAGCGCTTTCATATGCTCTAATAAAGTGCCATTAATTTTTCCTAGTCCAGATGGTATACCTGCTTTTGCATAAATAGCTTTCATTTTTTCAGAACCAATAGCAGCATAATCAATACCAGAAGAGTGAGTTAATAAATCTCGAATGGTAATATTTCTTTTTGATGGAACCGTTGTATAGCTTGTATCTGCTGCATTAAACTCTTTTAAAACAGATTGCTTATAAAAAGTTGGTATAAAATCACCTACTGCTTGATCTAAATTAAGTTTTCCATTTTCAAATAATTGTAATACTGCCAAACTAGTAATAGCCTTTGTTTGACTCATGATTCTGAAAATAGAGTTTGGGTCCATTGGTTTTTTTGAAGCCCTATCTGCAAAACCATGTCCTTTGTAATAAACTACTTGATTGTCTTTAACAATAATAGTTGAAGCACCTATCAACCAGTTATTTTTAACATAACTGTTAAGTAAGGTATCAATCTGCGCAAGTTTAACGGGATCTAAATTTTTAGATCCTGTAACAAGGGGTGATAATACTTGCGCAAGGCTAGTACTTATAAATAATACAAAAGCAATAATAACCGTAACAAATTTTTTCATGACAGGAAGTATTTGAAATAGTAAGATACTACAAATCAAATATTGAATCCAAAGAATAGACTTGAAATTGTTGGGCAGACGGATTTAATAATACCGAACGCATTTTGTGCGCGAGTACGTCTACTGGTAACGGCTTTTGGCTTTTAAATAAACCTAACTTATTAAAAAAGTCAATGATGGCAATACCTAATTTTTCCATAGGCCTTATTTTATCTGCCTGCCTAAGTAAAAATCCGGGTCTAAATATATGTATCTGCTTAAAAGGTAATGCAGCAACTGCGTTATCGAGCTCTCCTTTAATGCGGGGGTAAAATAGCCAAGAGCTTGCGTTAGCGCCCATAGCAGATACCAACACATAATTTGCTACACCGTTAGCCGCAGCTGAAGCAGCAGTTTGGTATTGATAGGTATAATCAATTTTGTACTGCTCTTTTTGGCTTCCCGCCTGTTTAAGCGTAGTAGCAAGCGCCGAAAATAGTACATCACCTTTTACCAAATGTGCCCAAGATTGTGGGTTTTCAAAATCAACAATATGCACTGTTAATGTAGCATGAGAAATTAATAAGGGTCTTCTAGAAAACACAACCACGCTAGTATATTGGTTGTCTTTAATTAGTTGATTTACAAGTTCGGTACCTGTTGCACCTGTAGCCCCAATAACTAAGGCTGTAAGACCACTCATAAATTTTCTTTTACAAACTCTAAACAGTATTTTTTAATCATCTCACGCACTTCTACAAAAGATCTATCAATTTCATCTTCGGTACCGCTTGCTTTTGCTGGATCCGGAAAATTATAATGAAATTTTTGAGCATTACTTGGATAATATGGACATACTTCTTTGGCGTGATCACAAACCGTAATCACAAAATCAAAATCAACATCTGTATATTCTAAGACGTTATTTGAGGTATGGCTAGAAATATCAATACCATCCTCTTTCATGGTTTGAATGGCCCTTGGATTTACACCATGCGTTTCTACGCCGGCACTATAAACATTGGCTTTATCAGCAGCAAATGTTTTTAAATAACCATGTGCTATTTGACTTCGGCAACTATTGCCGGTACACAATACTAAAATATTTTTCATCTATGCAATTATTAACAACAGCCGCCACCTGGCACACAAGCTGTTTTATTATCTAATGGTTTTTGCGCAAATACGGTGATACTCATAATGCCTGTACTACCTGATTTAAATGCATCTATTTCGGCAGCTGATAAATAGTTTACTAAAATATCATCCGGTATTACAATAGCTTTTTCTTTTTGAATGGTCACATTTTCAAAACCATTAGCATGTATTAATTCGAGATAAACATTTTTTTGAATCGCTCCAGATACACATCCAGCATACATTTCAGCATCTTTTCGTAAACCTTCTGGTAAGGCGCCTACAAGTACTACATCACTAATACTAAAATGACCGCCAGGTTTTAATACCCTAAACATTTCTGCAAATACGCCATGTTTATTAGGTACTAAGTTTAATACGCAGTTACTTACAATAACATCTGCTACATTAGAAGTGATGGGCATATTTTCAATATCACCCTGTCTAAATTCTACATTGTTAAATCCACGCGCCTCGGCATTGGCCCGTGCCTTATTAATCATTGCTGGTGTAAAATCAATGCCAATTACTTTACCTGTTTCACCGGTTTCATGTCTAGCAATAAAACAATCGTTACCAGCGCCACTACCTAAATCAATTACAAGGTCGCCTTTTTTAATGCGCGCAAATTGTGTAGGAAGGCCACAACCAAGACCTAAATCAGCGTCTGCTGTATAGCCTCCAAGTGTGGTATAATCTTCAGACATAATGTTATACACTTCGGTAGAACAGCCGCCAGCACCGCAACAAGAAGACATATTTGTTTCTTTGTCTTGTAATGCTATTTCACTGTATTTATTTTTTACAATTTCTTTAAGTTGTTCGTCTGTTTGCATTTGATTATTATTTAGTTTAACAACAAGTTGTTGGGGTAAGACTAATAGGTGACAATAACTGATTCAAAATATCCTTGGCATTTTGCAATACTTCTGTATCTACACAATAGCAAATGGAAGCGCCATCGATATTTCCTTTAATGAGGCCGGCTTGTTTTAATTCTTTCAAATGTTGCGATACGGTAGATTGCGCAATGGGTAATTCATCCACAATATCACCACAAATACAAGACTGCTTTTGAATTAATAGTTGCAAGATGGCAACTCGTGCAGGATGTGATAAAGCTTTTGCAAATTTTGCTATTTGCAGCTCGGCCTCTGAATAATTGATGATTTTACTGGCTCCCATATTAATCGCAATATTACGATTAATAATGAATAAAGCAAAATAACTATATTAACTGATTGATTTTCAGCATTATAGACCTTTCGATTATTGTAATTCTTAACAATTGAATATATTTATTCAAATTTACAACCATGAGAAATTTAATTCAGTGGATATTAAAAGGTGTTGTTACAGCCATGCTATTATTGCCAAATACAAGTATTGCCCAAGAAAATAAAGCAGAGGTTGCTATTCACCAAATCATGAAAGAGAATCCTGTAATGGGCTTATCGGTAGCGGTTGTAAAAAATAATAAAATAATTTACACCCAATCCTTTGGTTTAAAAGACGCTGAAACCAATACCCCACTTAATAACGAAAATATTTTTAGAATCGCTTCTATCTCAAAATCATTTTCTGCAACTGCAATTATGCAACTAGTGGAAGCTAAAAAACTTTCATTGGATCAAGATGTTAGTGAACTAGTTGGATTTAAAGTGCGTAACCCTAAATTTCCAGAAACGGTTATTACATTAAGACTTATGCTATCACACCTTTCATCTATTAATGATAGTCAAGGTTATTTTTCTCTCGATTCTATTAATCCTGCAACATCTGCAAATTGGGAAAAGTGTTACAATAATTATGAGCCCAGTAAAGGCTATGCATATTGTAACCTCAATTTTAATATGATTGGAACAATCATTGAAAAAGTAAGTGGCGAAAGATTTGATGCCTATATTCAAAATCACATTTTGAAGCCACTGCAATTATATGGTGGCTACTATGTAAACGGATTAGACAAGTCTAAATTTGCGACAATTTATGAATATCAACCAAATGCAGCAAAATTTGTAGTGTCCCCAAATGCCTATGCACCAAGAACTACAGAGGTAGCGGCTTATCAAATGGGTTATAGCACCCCTATTTTTTCACCTACTGGTGGTATGAAAATATCCGCACAAGATTTAGCTACATATATGATGATGCATACCAATTATGGGAAATATAATGGGGTTAGAATTATTTCAAAAAAGAGTTCGAAACTCATGCAAACTGCTGTTTCAGATATAGAGCCTTATGGTTTTGCATTAGAAACGCCAGGATCTATCATTGATGGAAAAAAAATGATAGGACATACGGGTTCTGCCTATGGGCTATTTAGTGCTATGTTTTTTAATCCGCAAAAAAAATATGGAATTGTAGTAATTAGCAACGGATGTCATCCCGGAGAAACTAGTGGTTACAATAATGTTATTAGAAAAACGGTGAACGCTTTGTATGAAAATTTAATAAATAATTAATTAACGTGTATCCACTAATTCTTGAACAATTAAGTCCAGAAGTTGCTTTGTGGATACCAGATACTGAAGCTATTAAATCAGAATACGAGAAATTAAAGATACAAGAACCAAATTTGGCCTTTCCCTTTTGGGCAAAAATATGGGCCTCCTCAAAAGCAATGGTTACTTTTTTACAAGAAGAACCACATTGGATAGAAAAAAAGAATATACTAGAAATAGGTGCTGGTATTGGAGTTCCTTCATTTTCAATAGCAAAAAAGGCCGCCAACATTACTATATCCGATTATGCAAGTGAGGCGGTGATACTTGCTAATAAAAACATAGTACATTTAAATGTAACAAACGTTAGCGCAATAATTTTAGATTGGAATCATATACCTGAACACACAACTGCAGACACTATTTTATTGAGTGATACCAATTATGAACCAGCTGCTCATAATAAATTAGTTTTGCTGGTTGAAAAATTTATAAATAATGGTAGTACTATTATACTTTCAACGCCTAACCGATTGTCTTCAACCCCTTTTATAGAGCGTATTTCAAAATATATATATAGTAGTAAAAATTATAAAATGATTGAAAACGAAAGTTTGGTTGAAATTGCAGTGGTAGTTTTAAAACAATAGATTTTTCAGGTGCCAAACAATCAGAAACAAGGGTGACGCGTATTGAAAAATATAGAGATAGAATTATAGCTGGCATTGGTATTACAGATTGTACCTGTGGTCTTTCAAAAAGAATGCCGAACTGTGATGGCTCACATAAGCTACTCAACAAAAACTAGATTATTAAAAAGAAAAAGCCATCATGACTGATAGCTTTTTCTAAAATGTCTTTTACGTATATACTATCTTGGAATTAATCCAATCTGCTGCATAAATTCAAGATTATCCATAAAATCTTGCTCTTCTGCAATTTTACCATCTTTCATTTTAACAATCGTACAACCAATTACATCAACACTTTTACCGGTTGCAGGAATTCCAAAAAATGTTCCAGTGTGTTTACCTTTAAACTGCCAATATTTTACCAACTTATCTCCATCAGCAAAAATTTCTTTAATTGTAAATTGTCTTTCGGAAAAACCTACTACATAATTTTCATAGTATGCTTTAGCATTGGCTTTCCCTTTAATTTCAGGAACAGTATGTAGCACAGCATCGTCTACATAAGCTGAATCTAAAATATTTACACGGCCTTCATTAACAGCTACTTCCCAAATATTAGAGTAAAAGTCAACATTTTTTTTACTTAATTCGGCGTTTTTGTCGTTTTTAGAATTGCATGATACTAGGCCAGCAATCACACAAAGCAATAATAATTTTTTCAAAGTCTTGTTTTTAGATATTAATAATTAGTGACCTAATTCAAGATAAGTATTTTGTATCAATTTGTAAAATTTGAGGCTAAATACTGTAACGTTCTTTTAGTATATGCAAATGGTGTAAAGAATGGCCAAAAATGATAAACCCTAATGCATTTACAGAAATAGTTTTGTCGCTTGCGGTACCCAAGCTTTTCATTTGATCGTCTGTAAATGATGCATATAAAAGATTGGTTGATTGCCTTACCACCCTCCATTCTACTAACATATCTTTCCAATTCCTATTGGCCGCTGTTGCATTATTGGCATATTCGTTTTCGTCGAATCCTGGAATAGGTGTTTTTTCTTTTCTAGAAATTGCAAGTGCCCTGTAAGCAAATATGCGTTCGGTATCAATTACGTGTTGGAACATTTGCTTAATTGTCCATTTACCCGGTGCATAAGCGTAATTGATTTTTTCTGTCGGAATGGCGTCCCAAAACGCAATAATTCGTTCGTTGTATTGTTGAACTAAAATGGCGTAGTCTTTACCACTTGTATAGTTAATGTAAGTTTGGTAGAAACTACCATATTCAGATGCACTTGGTCTAGACATAAAATATTTTGAATGAAAATAGGAAAAAAGATACAGCTAATTAGTTTAGTATTCGAATATCTTTGCGGTTAAGTTATAATAAAAATATAACCTCATCAATATTTCATAGTTATGAAGCATATAATTTTTGTAGCGCTATTAATGATACTTGGATCTTATGATGTAGTTGCTCAAACAACGATTAAAATATTAGTTCAAAATTCAAATACAAAAGAACCACTATCTGCTGCTACTGCAAAATTAATGCCCTTAAAACAAATAGTTATCGCCGATAGCTTAGGTGTTATCATTTTTGAAAAAGTACCCAACAGAACATATAGCCTGTCTATTTCCTACGTTGGTTTTGTAGATAAAACGATAAGTATTACAACGCCTTTGACTACTGATTCAATAATAACCATTTTAATGGAGGAAAATGAAGAAGAAGAGGAGGAAGAAGTTATAGTAACTGCTACGCGTATTAGTAGAACCATTGCCAATACACCTACAAGAACAGAGGTAATTTCTGGTGAAGAACTTACTGAAAAGGGCAATATGAAACCTGGTGATATTAGAATGCTACTAAACGAGAGTACGGGTATTCAAACGCAACAAACATCCGCAACTTCTTTCAATGCCGGTATCCGCATTCAGGGACTAGATGGACGATACACGCAGTTACTTAGAGATGGATATCCCATGTATGGTGGATTTGCATCAAGCCTTTCTCTTTTACAAATTGCCCCGCTAGATTTAAAACAAGTGGAGGTTATTAAAGGTGCAGCATCTACATTATTTGGAGGAGGTGCTATTGCGGGTCTAGTAAATCTTGTATCTAAAACGCCCACTGACAATAGAGCGCTTAATTTTTTATCCAATGTAACCACTGCGGGTGGTTTAGACCTTAGTGGCTTTTATAGTGAAAAATATGGAAAAATTGGACTCACGATTTTTACTTCGAGAAATAGTAACCGCGCTTTTGATCCAGCAGCAATTGGACTTACGGCGATACCAAAGTTTGAACGTTATACCATCAACCCCCGGCTTTTTTTATATGCGAATAAAACAACCGCCGATCTAGGTGTCACTTATATTTCAGAAAATAGAACGGGTGGTAGCATGAACTACATTAATAATAATGGTATTGGGTTTTTTGAAAAAAATGATACAAAGAGATTTACCACTCAATTTGGCGTCAAGCACCGTTTAACAGAAAGTAGCAACATTCAATTTAAAAATAGTTTTAGCAGATTTAATAGAGCGCTAATCATTCCAAATTATTTTTTTGATGCATTACAACAATCTTCTTTTTCTGAGTTAACCTGGAATAAAAATGGATCCAATTCGGACTGGGTGCTTGGTACAAATTTGGTTACAGAAAACTTAACAGAAGTGCCAAACAGTATAGATCGTAAACGTGATTATAATTTAAACACATTTGGTGTTTTTATACAAAATGCTTGGAGTGTTCATGAAAATATTACAATCGAAACCGGACTCAGGGGAGATTACATAAACGAATTTGGTTTTGAATTACTTCCGCGTATTTCAACGATGTTTAAAATTTCGCCTAAGTTAACTACCCGAATTGGCGGTGGCTATGGCTATAAACCACCTACTATTTTTACAGAGGATGCCGAAAGAAGACAATTTAGAAATATCTCACCTATTGATATGATTAATGCGAGAAACGAAAGGTCAAAAGGCTTGAATTGGGACATTAATTATAAAACAAATATTGGCGAACTAGGCTTTAGCTTTAACCAACTATTTTTTTATACCCATCTAGCTCGTCCGCTCGTGTTAAACAATACAGCTGGATTTAATTTGGCGTTTGAAAATGCAAACGGAAGTATCGATACCAAAGGCATGGAAACTAATATAAGACTTACCTACGCCGACTTTAAATTGTTTGTAGGATACACATATACCAACGCAAATACGAATTTTGATAATGTAAAGCAGTGGTTGCCACTCACTGCACGACACCGTTTAAACAATGTATTGATGTATGAGATTGAAGACAAACTAAAATTGGGACTAGAAGCTTATTATTTTAGCAAGCAACGTTTAAGTGATGGTAGTTTTGGAAAGTCTTATTGGATAACAGGTTTTATGGCAGAAAAACTTTGGGAAAAATGGTCCGTGTTTATCAATTTTGAAAACTTTACAGACACAAGACAGTCAAAATTTGATAAAGTGTTTACAGGCACCATACAGGATCCTATTTTCAGAGATATTTATGCTCCTGTTGATGGATTTGTAATTAATGGTGGGATTAAAATACGCTTGTAAATATTAATAGAACAAATAAAATCTATTTTTTTCATATAAGAATCATTTCAATTTTTTGCTTTCTGCAACTAAACTTCCGCAAGGTATAAATGCAGTATCTTTTCCTATTGAAATTTTATAAAATAATTTTTCGCCTTTTAATACTATTGATGCGCGTGCAGACCCATTAATTTCGTGCATAAATACAGGAATATAAAAATAATAGTCCTTTTTAGGATCAATCGTTTTTTTCAAAGATTTTACCTGCTTCGTGTTATCATTTAAAAGAAATTCTAAACCAGTTAGTCCATAGTTGAATAACTGTTCTTTTTCACGACTCATTGTGTCTTTAGGAAGTAGTATTTTGATATGAGCATCTGGAGATTGTAAAAAAGTGATATCAGGAAACGTAAGCTGTAATTTAATCGGTGCGGATGTTTGATTTTGTATACGCGTCCAAAATACGACATGACTATATTTTATGCCTTTCAAATAGTATAGACCACCTCCTTTGGGTAAGCTATGCGTAAATATCACATCTTTTTGGTTAGCAAAGGAGTACTTAACTTCTGTGTCAATCCAATTCCTTATTGGACCCACCTGCCCATAAGTGCTTATATAAAATAGAGATAAAATGAAAAAGGCTGAAATTTTCATTTTGATTTACAGGAAAGACTTAATTACATCTCTGAAAATCAAAAATAGAAATACAATTACACCAACAATAATTTCGTTGCGGTACTTATTAACAAATTGAGATATTTTATTCATTATATAAAAATTTATTTGTCATTTAATCCGATGCCAAGTCCAAACATGGCTGCAACAAAAGCGAGGTGAATGATCAACACAGCTTTTTGCCAAGTAGGTCTTTCATTCCATTTTTGCTCTGGATCGAATGGATCAAAGGCCATTCCAATTCCAAGAGACGCTGCTGCTTGCATATAGTCTTTTGAAAAAAATGCTTGAAAGAGACCTAAAAGTAAAAATCCAATGTAAAGATATTTGTTAAATGGCGTTTTCATCAAATCTTGTTTTACCAAAAATACATAAATTAATTAGACTACATAACGATCAAAAAATTTCAGTTTCTACTTTCTTTTTCAATTTGTTCTAGTAAAAAAACTTGTCCAAATGTGAGTTTCTTGGCTAATGGACTATTTGGTTCAATCACTCTCCAAAAAGGTGTGATTTCCTCCAAATGTTTGCCTTGTTGCAACTTTTCATAATTAGCTTCTGCCACAATTCGCAAAAAAATACCAGTAGTTACAGGACAAGTATAATCAGCATTATGCTCTATCGCAAGGTCTTTTCGCATTGTTTTTAAATCTATGCGCTTGCCAACACCTATTTCATTAATATACTGATCTATCAGTTTTGGCGTAGCGATAAACATATTGCTACCTGCTGGAATATCAGCAAAGTCAATATCAATTCTTTTAATTTTTGGCTCTTTATTTTCATTTAATTTATCAAGCCAGCTTTTCTTGATTGCCATATAAAATAATTGTATTTCTAAAAATACAAAATATCTGAAAAAAACATGATTATACAAGCGGGGCGATATCATTAAGGCTTTCTTGTTGTCGGGCTCTCTCCCAATTAACCATTAATTCGGTT
>Ga0255102_1000029_pt1 | contig 40715 bp, 49 predicted proteins | sample Law_Cont_RepA_0h_FD_188448 | JGI IMG/M metagenome (GOLD analysis project Ga0255102, IMG submission 188448) | Freshwater microbial communities from St. Lawrence River, New York, United States - Law_Cont_RepA_0h | ecosystem: Environmental > Aquatic > Freshwater > River | place: USA: New York... | reverse complement strand
GTTTAAAGCGTTTTTGCCTGCATCTGGGTAATCTTTTGCTGTATAATGTAACACATTGGCGCCGCCTACGGCGCCAGCATCAGATATCACAAATCCATTAAAGCCCCACTCTTTTTTTAATAGATTATTTAACAAATAATCATTGGCAGTTGCTGGACTTCCATTTACAGAATTGTAGGACGTCATAATTGATCTTGCACCTGCTTTTTGAACCGCATCTTTAAATGGGGGGTAGTGGATTTCAGATAAATACCTTTCATTCATGTCAATAGGATAACTATCTCTTCCGCCATCGCCCACATTGGCAACAAAATGTTTTGGTGTAGCAATAATATTTTCGTCTTCTAAAGTTTTCATATACGCAACACCCATTTTGCTACTTAAAAAAGGATCTTCTCCGTAGGTTTCTTCGGTCCGTCCCCATCTAACGTCTGTTGCAATATTTATAACCGGTGATAGAATTTGTCGGATCCCTCTAATTTTTGATTCTTTTGCAATCGCGCCAGCTACTGCCTCCATGGTGCTCGTATTAAATGTAGCGGCAAGTCCAATGCTTTGCGGAAATATCGTAGAGCCCTGTCTTACTAAGCCGTGTAGCGCTTCGTCAAAAGGGAGCATGGGAATACCAAGTCTGGTGCTATCCATAAAAAAACGCTGAATGGCATTTACTTTTTTAGCAAGGCTTACAGCTGTTTCTGTTGCATTGTATTGTAACATTTGTTGTGCACCTTCTGCACCCGCAGACGCGGCACTTACTTGAAATCCAAATAGGCCATCTTTGTATTTATAACCTTCTCCTTGTTTGATATCGCCAGGTATCATAAAAAGTTGCCAAAACTTTTCGGTGGGGGTCATTCTGCCCAAGAGGTCCTTTACTCTTTCATTGATGGGAGCCCTGTTGTTTTTATACAATGGAATCGTTTGCGCAAATGTTGCGGTTGTGGCAACAATCTGTACTAAAAAAACAATCAGAAAGCGAAATGCGTTTTTACGGATGACCCTATTTTTTGTGTTCATATCGAGGCTTGGTATTCGTTTAAAAAGTTAATGAGTTGTTGTACTGCTTTTTTTCTGTGGCTAAATTTATTTTTTTCTGCAATATCCATGTTTGCAAATGTTGTATTGCTGCCTTCTGGAATAAAAACGGGATCATAGCCAAATCCATTTGCTCCATCCATTTCATTTGTTATGTGGCCTTTGCAAATACCTTGAAACTGATATTCTTTTCCACCAATAATAAGTGATACGACTGTTCTAAATTGAGCAGCTCTTGTTGGTTTATCTTTTAGTTCTTGTAATAGTTTATCAATATTGTCTTGCATATTCCTTCCTTCACCAGCATACCTCGCCGACTTTACACCGGGTGCGCCACCAAGTGCATCAACTTCCAGTCCTGTATCTTCGCTAAATACAGCTTTGTTTGTAATGTTATAAATGGTAGAAGATTTTTCGGTGGCATTGGCTTCTAAAGTGTCGTGTGGTTCTGGAATATCAATGTCAATGCCAGCCTCTTGCAAAGTTAAAATTTGAAGATTTTTATGGCTGAGGTGTTTTATTTCCTCAACCTTATTTTTATTATTGGTTGCAAAAATAATTTTCATGAACTACTGGATGTTAAATGTTTTTTTAAGTGCATTCCAAAGTTTGCCTTTTTCTAATTTTGCTGCGTCCGTTTTTTCGAGCATTGACTGTAATGGTGCAGAAAAAAGAAGGGTGCAGTTATCGTATTGTTGCACTTGGTATTGAGGTACTTCAAAAGGTAGCGCTATAGCTGCCGCACTGATATCGAATAAAATAATAGTAGACGGTTTTAATGCTGTTTTTATTTGCGTGTATTGTACAGGTTGATGAACGGTATTAACAATGGCCACATCGCCCATGTTTAGTTTGCATGCTGCTAATATGGCCGTCAAAAATTGCAAAGATTCATCTGCTACATGAACAGCTGTGGTGTCTTGTAGTAAAATGGTTATCTTTTTTTTGTTGTCGCCTAGATAGCTGATGGACTTTTGTATTTGCTGGGGTGCGGCGCCTTTTTGGTGATCAATTAAAACAAGCTCATTTTTGTATAAAGAGGCAATAACAAAGGGTGGAAGCAAATTATTTTCAGAATTCATGGCTATTTTACAATATTAACGATTGTTAGTTTTCTTTTTTTTTGTTTCTTTGCACCAAATATAAAACTATGGCAGCAGCACTTGACGTAAAGATTGAAAAAGTTCAGCACAGTAGGTTAGCTAATACGACGCTAGAAAATATTCCTTTTGGCCGTGTTTTTACCGACCATATGTTTGAGGCAGACTGTATTGATGGTGTTTGGACCAATGTGGTGATTAGACCCTATCAGCCGCTGCAATTTGATCCTTCTTTGGCTGCGCTCCATTATGGGCAGTCTATTTTTGAAGGTGTTAAAGCCTATAAAAGTGATGCGGGTGAGGTAAATATTTTTAGACCTCAAGATAACTTTAGAAGATTTAATATTTCTGCAGCACGTATGTGTATGCCTGAAGTTCCGGAAGCTATATTTATGGAGGGTATGCGTTTACTCATTGATATGGATAGAGATTGGATTCCTGCCCTTGCGGATCATTCTTTATATATCAGACCTTTTATGTTCGCTACCGATCCGGTTATTGGTGTCAAACCTTCGGACAATTATAAGTTCATGATTTTATTGAGTCCTACTGGGCCTTATTATAGCACACCCATGAAAATTTATGTAGAAGAAACATATACGAGAGCTGCTCCGGGTGGTGTTGGTTTTGCAAAAAATGCAGGTAATTATGCGGCAAGTATGTTACCTACACAAAAAGCAAAAGAAGCTGGGTATGATCAAGTGTTATGGACCGATGCTTTTGAACACAAATATTTGCAAGAGGTAGGTACTATGAATGTGTTTTTTGTAGTTGGAAATAAAGTGCTAACCCCAGCATTAACAGAAGGTACCATTTTAGAAGGTGTTACTAGAGATAGTTCGATCACCGTTTTAAAAGAAATGGGCATGGATGTACAAGAAGTGAAAATCACGATTGATGAACTCATTGCTTTACAAAAGCAAGGTGAATTACATGAAGTGTTTGGCACGGGTACTGCTGCAACCATCTCAAAAATTAAAGAGCTTCGTTATAAAGATTATAGCATGCATTTTGATACAGATAAGGCGGGTGTAGCCAAAGAATTAAAAGATAGGTTAACTGCTATCAGGTATGCGACTGCACCAGATACCCACCACTGGTTGTTTAAAGTTTAATGAACTGTTTGAGTAAATAGTTTTTCCCTGCTTTAATTACGGCAACATAAGTGCCTGCTTTTAATTGCCGTACATCTATACTTGCAAATCCGTTTTTGCTAGCGGCAAATGTTTTGTTTTGTAATAAGGTTCCGTCTATATGATGGATGGATATTTGGTATGCCAGCGGCTCTCTAAATGAAAAGCGAATACCCAGTTGATCATGCACAGGATTGGGTGTAACAACTGCTATAATGGGATCTTCTTGTCTTGGGGGTGGAGGAGGTCCGGTAATTTCAAAGCGGCGTTCTCCAGCCGTAGTGGTATCTGTACTAATTTCAAAAGCATAACTGCTATCCTCCATTATTTTTTGATACTTGTTTAATAATTTGTCATGTAGGTAGGCTACCAAACTATTTTCTACTAGATAGGCACTGCAAACCAATTTGTATTTTCCGGTTTTATTACTTTTAATACCAAGCGGAATGAAAAGGTTATTGGTAAAGGGTCTTGCGTCTATGCAAAGCGCTACACTATCTCTAGAAATTGAATATAGTGATGTTTGATTTTCATTTATTTTTTCCGCGTCCCATTTTTCAAATCGGCTACTAGCACTATCAATGCCCATTATTTCAAGCCTGTCCAATAGATTGTTTTCCTGCATGAGTTGAAGACTTATATGCGCGTATTCTTTTTTGTAACGGGTGGTATCTGGCGCTTCGTCATGATTTACTTTGGTGCGTTCTTCATAGAATAAATAACCTGCAGCGCCCGCATTATTTTTAATAATATAGCCCTCTAGCTTTTGTATAATATTTGGAAATCTAAATGGTCTAGCGGTATAATTACCGGTTGCGCCAAGGCCTGCATCCCAATACCAATAGTGCTTTCCAATGTTAGTACTACTTGTAATTTTACGCATGTCAATGGCAGCGGGGTATGGGTTGCCGGTTAAGTAATAACGCGTTGATGGGTGTTCAGTAAAGTTAATTTCGAGGGGTCCATGTTGTGGTATTCCATGTATAGATATATCTAACCATGAATTGTGTTTTTTAGTTTCAATAAATGGAGTTTCGTTTTTAAAACTAGAATCATTGGGATAAAGCCAAATTTTAATGGCTCGGTTTTGTTCCCAAAAACCAGAGTCTGTTTTTATAAAGGGAATGAAAGATAATTGCGTATTAGTAGTACTATCTAAAAAATAGGCAGATGGGATTTCGTGTTCAGCACTGTCAAATCCACTGCTACTGCCACCTTTGCCCGTAATACGTAAGCTCTTATTAAAGTTTACTAAGCTAGGCTGGTTTAAAAAAGGGGGTGATAATAATTTGGTTTGACCTTCCTGTAAATTATATTTTTTATGTACGGTAGCTGTTCCAATAATTCCTGTGTTATTTCCTGAACTATTTATTTGTGCAGCTGATAAAAGTGTTAGGTGCTGGGTTTGTAAGCTGCCATTAAATAGGGTTAGGTTGTTTGAAATATTTATTGAGTCTAAAAATTGCACTTTATTTTTTACATCTATTTGTAGGGCATAAATGAGTTTATTTTTGAAAATATTGGGTTTGATAATGGTGCTGTCACTTTCTATGTATATACTACCATTTGCAGCATCGATGGTACCACTGCCCAACAGGGCTTTAGGCCAATGTAATAGCCCATTTACAACAATGTATGCACTAGAGTCGAGTGTTATGGTATTGGCAAAAATGGTTTGATTTGGGAATGCGTTACTAATAATAATTTGACCACCTTGTTGCAGAATCACATGGGTACTACTATCCGGGATAAGTCCGCCACACCAATTGCTGCCTACTTGCCATAGCGCATCATTTGCGCCAATCCATAGTCCATTATTTTTTACATCAACGCTAATGGTATTACTTGTGTCGATGCATGAAAAACGAGTTACTATTCTTTTAAATAATGAACTGCTATGTAGTGTGCCTGCTTGATAATTGTATTGATTGCTAATGCCAGTAACTGGTTTAAATTTCGCTAGGCTATCTTCTTTGTAAATCCATTGGTAGCTTGTGTTTTGGAGGTTACTGCCAATAAATAATGTGGGCGCAAAACCGCTGCAAATAATTTGATCTCCTGTAATCTTATTGTTTACAACCTCACTATCTAATTGAAACATTATTTTTTTAAAGGAGCTGTTCAAGCCATCCGATATTTCTATGATGGCACTATCAATTCCTGTATAGGTACCAGACGGGATAAAAACAAAGCTTCTAGGAAAAGCACTATCGCCTACCGTTTTCTTCGAAAACGGTAGGCCTAAAATTTCCCCCTGCGTAGGAGCCAATTTTAATTTCCAATAAATAGTTTCGCTGCTATCTGTTTGAATCACACCCAGCTGTTCGGGAAGTACAGTTACTGGTAGCTTACAGCTATTTAGGCGAAGTATATTTGTGTCTATAAATGCAGGTGGGGCGGCGTCAATTTTTATTAGTAAAAAACGGGTATTGGTTGTAATGATTCCATTACAAATATTGAGCGCAGCATCTCTAATGGCGCCCTGGTTACTATTAATTTGAGGATATATGTTGAGGCCATTTTTTACTAGGTCGCCTTTTTCAATGATGTATGAAAAATACCACTCGTTGGTCCCCGATCCTTTGGTGTAACTCATGTTTTTTACACTGTCCGAAATGGTAACAACTATGTAAGGATTAAATGTACCGCTGTTTAAAAAACAAGGTTCCGAAAATATTATTTTTGCAGTAAGCGTGTCGCCGGTGGTATATGTTTTTGGTGGTGGTGGTATCAGTGCAAACACAGTAGGGGCAGTATTATCAGGCAGGGTAAGCGCTTTGCCATATAATTGCTGTAGCGCCATACCATCATCATTTCCTACTTCGTCTTTGTCTTGCCATTTTAAAATAAGTTGCTCGCCTGGCCGCCAATTTAAATTAAAAAGTGTGTCTTTTTTTCTTTGCTGATTGGTGTTTAAAAGTCCATTGATTGCCGCAGTTCCTGTACTTGTTTGTACCGATGTAAAATGGAGTGTCGTATTTTTTTTTGTGAGGGTATCTAATACATGATTTGTTGCAGAAGTGTGGTAAGAAAAAGTCCATTCGCCCACTTTACCACTGCCTCCTTTACGCCACTGAGCGGCTGTAAATTCTATTTCAAATTGTTCAATTACACTGTTTGTAGCATTGGTAAAACTGATGCCAAAAATATAGCTACCTGCACTGCTTGCAAGGCTGCCAAGGCCTCTGATAGGGCCATTATTAGCGCCATAGCTAAAAATGCCCGCTACCGAATTGGATCCAGCACTAGTGGAAAAGTTGAGCGCCGAATTACTGCCACTTGTTTGAGCTATAAACAAACCATTCAGTCCTGCATGGAAGCTGCCTAAAAAATAGGGGCCCTTTCCGGTAATGCCGCTCGTATAGGTGCTCATTACTGGTAAATTGGTAAAGTTTTGGGTGTACATGAAGTTCACGGCCGGGTAGGGGTAGCTGGATGGCGTGGTTGAAATTTGACCAAAAACGATGTTTGAGGAGCAAAGCAGTAGGAAACTAGCCAGCTTCCATGTCTGCGCAAAAGTTTTTATCCAACGAACCAAGCAAAAAAAGGAAATAAGCATAAAAAGGGCGGTTATTTTAGGCTAACCAATCTAAATCAATCAGATAGGATTGTTTTATTTGCCGCCTAAATCAAGTATTTACTCCTTTTAGGCCCTTGTATTTGTACTGAAAATCAGTATTTTACGTCTAGTTTAAGAATTCTTTTTAAAACTTTTTGATTTTTCAGTTCCAGCCATTACCTTTGCCGTCCGAAATTTTAAACGGTTTAGAATGCCTACAATACAGCAATTAGTTAGAAAAGGTCGTGAAATTATCAGGGCTAAAAGTAAGTCTAGGGCTTTAGATGCGTGTCCGCAACGTCGTGGTGTTTGTACCAGGGTGTATACGACAACGCCTAAAAAGCCAAACTCTGCCCTACGTAAAGTAGCGAAAGTGCGTTTGACAAACAAAATTGAGGTTATTGCCTACATCCCTGGTGAAGGTCATAACTTACAAGAACACTCAATCGTATTAATCCGTGGTGGTCGTGTAAAAGACTTACCAGGTGTACGTTACCACATTGTTCGTGGTAGCCTCGATACTGCAGGTGTTAAAGATCGTAAGCAGTCTCGTTCTAAATACGGTACTAAAAAAGTTAAGGCTAAAAAATAGTCTTCATAAATAATTACAAAAAAGCTAATAAGTAGATCACATGCGTAAAGCACAAGCCAAAAAATTACCCCTCGCTCCTGATGGACGTTTCAATGATAAATTGGTTACTCGTTTCATTAATAACTTAATGTGGCAGGGTAAAAAAAGCACTGCAATCAATATTTTTTATGATGCAGTAGACAAGGTTACTAAAATGACCGGTGAAGATGGGTATGAAGTATGGAAAAGAGCCGTTGCTAATGTAACGCCTGCTGTTGAAGTACGTAGCCGCCGTATTGGTGGTGCTACCTTCCAAATTCCTGCTGAGGTTCGTGCCGATCGTAAAATTTCTTTAAGTATGAAATGGTTAATCCGTTTCAGCCGCGAAAGAAATGGTCGTACCATGGCCGACAAGTTAGCCAACGAAATGTTAGCTGCTAGTAAAGGTGAAGGTGCTGCTTTCAAAAAGAAAGAAGACACACACCGTATGGCTGAGGCGAACAAAGCGTTCTCTCACTTCAAAATTTAAGTATCAACAAACTGCTTATATAAGCCCCAAACTTAGGTTTGGGGCTTTTTTTGTGCATAATTAATTAATAATTTACCCCGGAAACCTTTTTCCAATCGGTATAATTATTACCTTTGCCGCCTCGAAAATTGGGGAACTGTTTCCCCAAGCAAAAAATTAAAAAACAAGCACTATTATGGCTGACTTGAAATTTCAAAGAAACTTTGGTATCGCCGCACACATTGATGCTGGTAAAACCACTACAACAGAGCGTATCTTACGCTACACAGGTATGATTCATAAAATTGGTGAAGTGCACGATGGTGCTGCTACCACCGATTGGATGGAGCAAGAAAAAGAAAGAGGTATTACCATTACTTCTGCTGCGGTTAGCTGCCAATGGAATTTTCCTACCGTAAAAGGTAAGGCGGATGCTAATACAAATAGTTATTATTTCAATATCATCGATACTCCGGGTCACGTGGATTTTACCGTTGAGGTAGAGCGTTCTATGCGTGTATTAGATGGTTTGATTGCACTTTTCTCTGCAGTTGATGGTGTAGAACCACAATCAGAAACAGTATGGCGTCAAGCAAACCGTTACAAGGTTCCACGTATTGGTTTCGTTAACAAAATGGACCGCGCTGGTGCAGACTTTTTAATGGTGGTAAACCAAGTAAAAGAAATGTTAGGTGCTAAAGCAGTGCCACTTCAATTACCTATTGGTGCCGAAGATAATTTCACGGGTGTTGTGGATTTAATCAAAATGAAAGGTATCATCTGGCATATGGAAACAGAAGGTATGACTTTTGATGAAATTGACGTGCCTGCAGATATGAAAGAAGACGTTGAATTCTGGAGACAGAATTTGATTGAAGCGGTTGCAGAATATGATGATAAATTAATGGAGAAGTTCTTCGAAAATCCAGATACTATTTCTGAAGACGAAGTACACGAAGCCATCCGTAAAGCTTGTATCGATTTAAGTATCGTTCCAATGATGTGTGGTTCTTCATTTAAAAATAAAGGGGTGCAAACAGCGCTAGATGCGGTTTGTCGTTACTTGCCTTCTCCAGTAGACGTAGATGATACAGAAGGTACTGATCCAGAAACTGGCGAAAAAGTATACCGTAAGCCCAATGCGAAAGAACCATTTGCTGCACTTGCATTTAAAATCATGACCGATCCTTTCGTAGGACGTTTAGCGTTCTTCAGATGTTATTCTGGTCACTTAGATGCGGGCTCTTATGTACTTAACGTACGTAGTGGTAAAAAAGAGCGTATCTCTCGTATCATGAAAATGTTTGCGAACAAACAAAACCCTGTAGACTTTATTGAAGCAGGTGATATCGCAGCAGCAGTAGGTTTCAAAGAAATCAAAACAGGTGATACTTTATGTGATGAGAACCATCCAATCACCCTAGAAAATATGTTTATTCCTGAGCCCGTAATCGCGGTAGCTGTTGAGCCTAAAACGCAAGCAGACGTTGATAAAATGGGTATGGCCATTGCTAAATTAGTGGAAGAAGATCCAACCCTTCGTGTAAACACAGACGAAGATACTGGTCAAACCATCTTAAGAGGTATGGGTGAATTACACTTAGAAATTATCATTGACCGTATGCGTCGTGAATTTAAAGTGGAGGTTAACCAAGGTGCGCCACAGGTTGCTTACAAAGAATCATTTGGAATCACTATCGAACACCGTGAAGTGCTTAAGAAGCAATCAGGTGGTCGTGGTAAATTTGCTGATATCCAATTTGCTTTTGGCCCTGCAGATGTGGAGTGGCTAAAAGAAAACGAAGGCAAGCATTTCCAATTCGTAAACGATTTGTTTGGTGGATCCATTCCTAAAGAATTTGTTCCAGCGATTCAAAAAGGTTTTGAAACTTCAATGGGTACAGGTGTTTTAGCTGGTTATCCGGTTAACAACATGAAAGTGCGTGTATTTGATGGTTCATACCACGATGTGGATTCTGATTCTATGTCTTTTGAATTGTGTGCTAAATCTGCCTTCCGTGAAGCGGGTCGTAGAGCAAAACCAACTTTACTAGAGCCAATCATGAAAGTTGAGGTATTAACACCTGATCAGTACATGGGAGATGTTACTGGTGACTTAAACCGTCGCCGTGGTATGCTAGAAGGTATGGACAGCCGTGCGAACCTACAGGTGATCAAGGCTAAAGTGCCACTTAGTGAAATGTTTGGTTATGTAACCCAACTTCGTTCATTATCATCTGGACGTGCCACTTCAACCATGGAGTTCTCTCATTACAACCCAGCTCCAAACAACGTAGCTGAAGAGGTAATGGCGAAAAACAAGGGTAAAGTTAAAATCGAAGAATAAGCGTTATATCTTATTGATTTATAAGTGTTTTAAAGCCCAAGCCCTGCTCCAAACCGGAGTGGGGCTTGTTTTTTTAACTATTTTGAAAAAAAACCGCTTTTTTCTTAAAAATTATTGTTTTTTTCTTGACCATTCGGTTACAGTCCCTTACCTTTGCAACCCCAATAAGAAAATTGGGTTTCGACTATGTCTCAACGAATCAGAATCAAATTACAATCTTACGATCACAATCTGGTAGATAAATCTGCAGAAAAAATCGTGAAAACTGTACGCAGCACAGGTGCCGTAGTAACAGGTCCTATTCCTTTGCCAACACACAAAAGAATTTTTACCGTTCTTCGTTCACCACACGTTAATAAGAAAAGCCGTGAGCAATTCCAACTCGCAACGCATAAGCGTTTGTTGGATATTTACACGTCTTCTTCAAAAACAGTAGATGCGCTAAGTAAGTTAGACTTGCCTTCTGGTGTTGAAGTAGAGATTAAAGCCTGATAAGCTGTCTTAGCTTCTAAAGTCTAAGACAACCATCAACAAAAGTTCTTATAAATTAGTCAACTGTCAACAACAACTCGTTTTTAATAACTAGTTATTGGAAAACAGCTCTGATAAAAAATAAAAAAGGTTTAATTGTGTTACACATTTAAATCATACATATAAACAGGCCCTTCGAGGTTTGTTTACTACCGGTACTTCCGCTTCAAGTGTTTTTACAACATATTGAAAACAAAGGAAAAGGTCGGTGGCAAACAAGGATTGAATCCCGCTTTCATCGGCAGGATGTCCTCTATAACCTATGCGGGGCATAAACCGCAAAACGATGAAAGGAATTATTGGTAAAAAAATCGGGATGACCAGCATCTTCCAAGAAGATGGCAAGCAAACTGCTTGTACCATCATTGAAGCTGGTCCTTGTACCGTAACTCAAGTGAAAACCCAAGATATTGATGGGTACACTGCACTTCAACTAGCATTTGGCGACAAAAAAGACAAGCACGCTACTAAAGCCGAGCTTAATCACTACGCAAAAGCCCAAACTTCAGCTAAGAAATTCGTAAAAGAATTCCGTAATTATTCTATAGAAAAACAATTAGGCGAGACCGTTACTTTAGATATTTTTTCTGAAGGTGACGAAGTTGAAATAGTTGGTACCACTAAGGGTAAAGGTTTCCAAGGTGTTGTAAAGCGTCATGGATTTTCTGGTGTTGGTGAAGCATCACACGGTCAGCACGATCGTCAACGCGCACCAGGATCTATCGGTGGTTCTTCTTATCCAGCACGTGTATTTAAGGGCATGAGAATGGCCGGCCGTATGGGTGGAGATCGTGTTAAAATGAAAGGTCTTAAAGTGGTTAAAATTTTTCCTGAAAAGAATTATATCCTAGTTACTGGTTCAGTACCTGGTCACAATGGTTCTATAGTTTTAATCCAGAAGTAATAACACCTAATTCAAAATTACCATGCAAGTAGATGTATTAAATATAAAAGGACAGAAAACCGGCAGAACGGTAGAATTACCAGCTGAGATTTTCGGTATCGAGCCAAATGATCACGTGATCTACCTGGCTGTAAAGCAATATTTGGCTGCGGCCCGTACTGGTACGCACAAAGTAAAAACACGTGCTGAAGTACAAGGTGCTAGCCGTAAGTTACACAAGCAAAAAGGAACGGGTGGTGCTCGTAAGGGTAATATCCGTAACCCATTATATAAGGGTGGTGGTACCATTTTTGGTCCTAAACCACATAGCTACGATTTCAAATTAAATCGTAAAGTAAAAGACCTTGCTAAACTTTCTGCTTTAAGTTATAAGGCAAAAGAAAATGCAATCGTTGTTGTTGAAGACATCACAATGGATGTTCCTAAAACAAAAACTTTAGTAGAGGTAATGAAAAACTTAAATCTTTCTAACAAAAAGTCTTTGTTTGTTTTACCAGAATACAATGATAATTTATACTTAAGCACACGTAACGTTCCTAATGTTGCTAGCAGTTTATTAGCTGATATCAACACTTACGAAATCATGAATGCAGATGTATTAGTAATCACAGAAGCAACTGCTAAAATCTTCACAGAAGAGGAAGCAGCAGCATAATAATTTTAGAAACGTTTCAACACAAATAAAATGAAACCGACCGACGTATTGATAAAGCCTATATTAACTGAAAAAGCAAACGCTCAATTAGAAATTAAAAAAGCAGTAGAAACTTTCTACGGTGTAAATGTTGTAGATGTAAACACTGCTGTTGCTCCAGGTAAAAATAAAGCACGCTATACAAAAGCTGGTTTTATTCAGGGTATGAAATCTGCTTATAAAAAAGCATTCGTAACTGTTGCCGAAGGCGAAACCATTGATTTATACGCAAATATTTAATTTATAGTACGCAGAGCTGAGAATTCTGCATTTAAACAAATAGAAAATGCCACTTAAAAAGTACAAACCAATTACTGCCGGAACACGCTGGAGAATTGGAAATGCTTATGCTGAAATTACTACCAACAAACCTGAAAAGAGTTTGTTAGAACCACAGAAGAAAACGGCTGGCCGTAACTTCCAAGGTCGTCGTGTAATGCGTTACATGGGAGGTGGAAGCAAGCACCATTACCGTATCGTAGATTTCAAAAGAGACAAACGTGATATTGCAGCTACTGTAGTATCTATCGAATACGATCCAAACCGTACAGCGTTTATTGCTTTATTGCAATACACCGACGGAGAAAAACGTTACATCATTGCTCCACAAGGTTTACAAGTGGGTGCAACTGTAATTGCTGGTGACGCTGTTGCTCCAGAATTAGGTAACGCACTTCCTTTAAAGAGCATGCCATTAGGTACCACTATTCACAACATCGAATTACAACCTAGTCAGGGTGGTAAAATGGTGCGCAGTGCTGGTGGATCTGCACAGCTTGCGAACAAAGAAGAAAAGTATGGTGTATTAAAAATGCCATCTGGTGAACTTCGTAAAGTATTGATCAATTGTTATGCAACAGTTGGTGTGGTTTCAAATAGCGATCACAACCTCGAAACTGCTGGTAAAGCTGGTAAGAATCGTTGGAAAGGTATTCGCCCTCGAGTTCGTGGTGTAGCCATGAACCCAGTAGATCACCCGATGGGTGGTGGTGAAGGTAGAGCTTCAGGTGGTCACCCACGTAGCAGAACTGGTAAGTATGCAAAAGGTGAAAAAACAAGAACAAAAGGAAAAGGAAGTGACAAGTTAATTATCCAACGCAGAGACGGTAAAAAGCTCGCTAAATAATTAAAAAGCATTTTCAAATTATAATATTTATCATAACTCAATTAACTCATAACTATGGGTCGTTCGATTAAAAAAGGTCCTTACGTTGATGCCAACGTTGAAACCAAGGTTCTAGCAATCAATGATGGTTCAGCAAAAAAAGGCGTTATTAAAACTTGGAGTCGTAGAAGTACAATCACTCCAGATTTTGTAGGCCATACTTTTGCAGTACACAACGGAAATAAATTTATCCCAGTGTATGTAACAGAATTCATGGTAGGTCACAAACTAGGTGAATTTTCACCTACACGTAACTTCAGAGGACACGCAGGAACTAAAAAATAAACAGTAAGAAGTAAAACTTATTTTTTACTTCAAACGTCAAACTAAAAAGAAATGGAAGCAGTAGCTAAACTGAACAATTATCCAACGGGGCCGCGCAAAATGCGTTTGCTAGCTGATGTGATCCGTGGAATGGAAGTAGAAAAAGCTTTGGCGATTCTAGAATTCCACCCACAGCACAATGCAGTACCTTTGGCTAAATTGCTTAAAAGTGCCATCAACAACTGGGAACAAAAAAACAATGGCGCAAGTGCTGCTGACAGCAGCCTTATTGTAAAAACGGTATTCGTAGACGGTGGTCGTGTGTTAAAACGCATGCGTCCAGCTCCACAAGGCCGCGGCTACAGAGTTCGTAAGCGCAGCAATCATGTAACATTAATCGTAGATTCTAAAAACTAATTGTAAAACCACTATATGGGTCAGAAAGCAAATCCAATTGGTAACAGGTTAGGTATCATCCGCGGATGGGACAGCAACTGGTATGGTTCTAAAAAAGACTATGCTAATAAGTTGATTGAGGATCATAAGATCCGTACTTACCTAAATGCCCGTATCAACAAGGGCGGTATCGCTAAAATAGTAATTGAGCGTACCCTTGGTAAGTTAATTGTAACGATTCATACCTCTAAGCCTGGTATCATCATCGGTAAAGGCGGCGGAGAAGTAGATCGTATCAAAGAAGAGTTGAAAAACTTAACGAAAAAAGATGATGTTCAAATTAACATCCTTGAGATTCGTCGTCCAGAATTAGACGCACAAATCGTGGGAGAAACAATTGCTCGTCAAATCGAAAATCGTATCAACTTTAAGCGTGCTACTAAAATGTCTATTGCCTCTACTTTACGTATGGGTGCAGAAGGTATTAAGGTAAAATTAGGTGGCCGTTTAGGCGGCGCAGAAATTGCACGTTCTGAAGAATTTAAACAAGGTCGTGTACCTCTACATACTTTCCGTATGGATATCGATTATGCAAACGTATTTGCACAAACCGTTTACGGTAAAATCGGTATCAAAGTATGGATCTGTAAAGGTGAAGTTCTTGGTAAGCGTGAATTAAATCCGAACTTCGTTGGTGGCAAAAATGACATGAGCGAAAGAAGAGGTGGAGAAGAGCGCAGACCAGGTGGCGATAGAAGAGATGATCGCAGACCAGGTGGTGGTGGAAGAGACAACAACCGTGGTGGTGGTCCTCGTCCAGAACGCAGAGGATAATATCCCTTGCACAACAAAGAATTGACAATTTTTGAATTTTCAAATTGAAATAAATGTTACAGCCTAAAAGAAGTAAACACAGGAAGCAGCAAAAAGGCCGCATACGCGAAGTGGCTAAGCGTGGCACTTCCATTTCATTCGGTTCATTCGCTTTAAAAGCATTAGAGCCAATCTGGTTAACAAACCGTCAGATTGAATCTGCTCGTCAAGCAATGACACGTGCTATGAAAAGAGAAGGTAACGTGTGGATCCGCGTATTTCCTGATAAAATTATTACCCGTAAGCCTGCAGAGGTGAGAATGGGTAAGGGTAAAGGTAACCCTGAATTCTGGGCTGCTGTTGTTGAACCAGGACGCATCATTTTTGAGTGCGACGGTGTTACAGCGGAAGTAGCACAGGAAGCAATGGGCTTAGCGGCTCAAAAGCTACCTATCAAAACCAAATTCATTACTAGAAGGGATTTGCAAGCTTAATTTTAAACATAATTTGCAATGGCAAACAAGACATCATACGATTTTAACAAAAGCCTCACGGACATGAACGTTCAGGACCTACAGGCTAAAATTCAAGAAGATCAATTACGATTGAAAAAACTTGAGTTCGCTCACGCGATCTCTCCACTCGAAAACCCGATGAATATTCGCGCGCTTCGTAGAGATATTGCACGTATTAAAACGCAATTGAAGAAAAAAGAAATGGGTATCTAAGAGGGTATCTAAACCATAAATAAAAAACAATGGCTGAAGTAAGAAATTTACGTAAAACGAGAACTGGGCTAGTAACTAGCGACAAAATGGATAAAACCATTACAGTTGCTGTAGAAAGAAAAGTAAAACACCCTATCTACGGTAAGTTCGTAAAGAAAACAACAAAGTTCCACGCACACGACGAAAAGGGAGAGTGCGGTATTGGAGATGTAGTAAAAATAATGGAAACGCGTCCACTTAGTAAAACTAAGCGTTGGAGACTCGTTGAAATTATCCAAAAAGCAAAATAGGCCTTCGGGCTTCATGCTACAAACCGTCCATGAGAAATTATACGGATGTAGCCTCTGAAAAAACATTCTTCTGTCGCTATAAAAGTGATAGATCTAACAGCTAAAAGCTAAAAAAATGATTCAGCAAGAAAGTAGATTGAATGTAGCTGATAACAGTGGTGCAAAAGAAGTCCTTTGTATTAAGGTACTTGGTAACAGTGGTCAAGATTATGCCAAAATTGGTGATAAAATTGTCGTAACTGTTAAACATGCAATCCCTGCAGGCGGTATTAAAAAAGGTACGGTTTCTAAAGCAGTTATCGTGCGTACTAAAAATAAATTACGTCGTAAAGATGGTTCTTATATCCGTTTCGATGACAACGCTGTTGTGTTGTTAAACAATTCAGATGAACCACGCGGTACACGTATTTTTGGGCCAGTAGCTCGTGAACTTCGTGATGCAGGTTACATGAAGATTATTTCATTAGCTCCAGAAGTATTATAATAATAAGTCATTAATAGACGTTTAAGTTAAAAACAATGAGTACAAGATTCAAACCTAAATTCAACATCAAAAAAGGAGATACCGTTGTGGTAATCGCCGGTGATGACAAGGACTTGAAAAAGCCTCGTAAGGTGTTAGAAGTTATTGTAGATAAAGGCCGTGTAGTAGTAGAAGGCGTTAATATCGTTACAAAACATACGAAACCTTCTGCACAAAATACAAAAGGTGGTATCGTTAAAGTAGAAGCACCGATTAACATTAGTAACATTATGTTATGGGATGCTAAAACGAGTCAACCTACCAAAGCTACCCGCACACGCGAGAGTGGTAAATTAGTTCGTGTATCTAAAAAATCAGGGGAGGTAATTAAATAATGAGCACAGTAAAATATACTCCAAGATTAGCAGACAAGTACACTAAAGAAGTGATACCTGCTTTAATGAAAAAGTTTGCGTACAAAACTGTAATGCAGGCTCCTAAATTAGAAAAAATCTGTATCAACCGTGGTGTAAACGGTGCGGTAAACGATAAGAAATTAATTGACATCGCTGTAGATGAATTAAACATGATCACTGGTCAGAAAGCAGTTCCTACCATGTCTAAAAAAGATATCTCAAACTTTAAATTACGTAAGGGTATGCCAATTGGTGCTCGCGTAACTTTAAGAGGCGAAAAGATGTACGAATTTTTGGATCGTTTAGTATCTGTTGCACTTCCACGTGTACGTGATTTCAAAGGTATCAGCGATAAGGCATTTGATGGCCGTGGTAACTACACATTAGGTGTTACTGAGCAAATCATTTTCCCTGAAATCGATATCGATAAAATCACAAAGATTACAGGTATGGATATCACTTTTGTAACAAGTGCGCAAACAAACGAAGAAGCGTATGAGTTATTAAAAGAATTAGGTATGCCATTTAAAGGAACCAAAAAAGAAACTAACTAATTAAAAAAAAACTGGTAGCAGCCGACTTTGTAATAACACAAACACCGGAACCTACTCAAACCCAAATAAATAAAACATGGCAAAAGAATCAGTAAAAGCCAGACAAAGAAAACGCGAGAAGATGGTCGCTAAGTTTGCAGAAAAGCGTGCCGCTTTAAAAGAGGCAGGTGATTATGCAGGGTTAGACCTACTTCCTAAAAATGCGTCTCCTGTTCGCTTAAAAAACCGTTGTCAATTAACTGGTCGTCCTAAAGGATACATCAGGTACTTTGGTCTATCAAGAATAATGTTCCGTGATATGGCACTTAACGGAATGATTCCAGGTGTAAAAAAGGCGAGCTGGTAATACCGCTCCTTTTAGTAAACAAATTTTGAACTGATTTAATTTTAATAAAAATGGTAACTGATCCAATAGCAGATTTCTTAACGAGAATTCGTAACGCGCAAATGGCCGGTCACAGAATGGTAGAAATTCCTGCCTCTAATTTAAAAAAGCGTATGACCGAGATTTTATACAATCAAGGTTATGTACTTAAGTATAAGTTTGAAGAAGATAACAAGCAAGGTGTTATCAAAATCGCATTAAAATACGATGAGAATACCAAGCAACCAGCTATCCGTACACTCGAAAGAATTAGCCGTCCAGGTTTACGCCAGTACGCTAAGCCTGCCGAAATCAAACGTGTAATCAACGGTTTAGGTATTGCTATCTTAAGTACTTCAAAAGGAGTATTAACAGACAAGCAAGCTAAGGCTGCAAACGTAGGTGGCGAAGTACTTTGCTACATCTACTAAAATAAATACCGACACTGACAATTATGCTTTTTAGTCGGAGCAGAACACAGTGCCCGGATTCAATTAACAAATTAAAAAACATCGACTATGTCTCGAATTGGTAAAGCCCCGGTTGCAATTCCTTCAGGAGTTACAGTAACGGTAAGCAAAGAAAACGTAGTGACTGTAAAAGGTCCTAAAGGCGAATTAAAAGAAAATGTAGATAGAGATATCATTGTAACTGTTGGTGAAACAGAAATAGTTGTTTCTCGTCCCACAGAACAAATTCGTCACAGAGCTATGCACGGTTTGTACCGTTCACTCATTAGCAACCTTGTAAAAGGTGTTACTGAAGGTTATAAAAAAGAATTAGAATTAGTGGGTGTGGGTTTTAAAGCTGCCAATACTGGTAACGTTTTAGACTTAGCACTTGGTTATTCTCACAATATTATTTTTGAAGTTCCTAGCGAATTAAAAGTTGCAACTACTACAGAAAAAGGTCAAAACCCTAAAATTTTCTTAGAAGGTATCGACAAGCAATTAATTGGTCAGGTTGCTGCGAAATTAAGAAGCCTACGTAAACCAGAGCCGTACAAAGGTAAAGGTGTTAAATACGCTGGTGAAATTCTTAGAAGAAAAGCTGGTAAAGCTGCTGGTAAATAAGCTAAGATCGTTAACAAATAAAATAATCAACAATCTCCGGCCGAATCGGAGGTTTCAAACAGAAATACAATGGGTAAATTAATTCAAAGGCAAAAAATCAGATACCGCATCCGCAAAAAGGTGCAAGGTACTGCTGTAAAGCCTCGCTTGTCTGTATTCAGAAGCAATGCCGACATCTATGCTCAACTGATAGATGACGACAACAGTGTAACACTTGCATCTGCATCTTCAAGAGATAAAGATATTGCTGCTCAAAAAATCACTAAGATTGATAAATCTAAGTTGGTGGGCGCAGCAGTTGCTCGTAAAGCTATCGAACTAGGCTTAACTGCTGTGGTTTTTGATAGAGGTGGTAATTTGTATCATGGCCGTGTTAAGTCTGTGGCTGATGGTGCGAGAGAAGCCGGTCTTCAATTCTAATTTTGCTAACAACAATTAATCGTTAGATAAATGTCTAAAGTAAACGTAAATAAGGTAAAAGCCGCTGGCGATGTGGAACTCAAAGAAAAAGTAGTTGCCATTAATCGCGTGGTTAAAACCACTAAAGGTGGACGTACATTCAGCTTCTCAGCGCTTGTCGTAGTAGGTAATGAAAATGGTGTTGTAGGACAAGGTTTGGGTAAGGCAAAAGAAGTACAAGAAGCAATTGCAAAAGGTATTGATGACGCAAAGAAAAACCTTTTGAAAGTCCCTATCATGCACGGAACTATTCCGCACGAACAATGGGCTAAGCTAGGTGCTGCTAAAGTGTTGATTAAGCCAGCTGCACACGGTGCGGGTGTAATCGCAGGAGGTAGCATGCGTGCAGTACTTGAAAGTGCAGGTGTAACTGACGTATTAGCAAAGAGTTTAGGTTCAGCTAACCCACACAACGTGGTAAAAGCAACGCTAAAAGCATTAAGCCTTTTAAGAGAGCCTATACAAGTAGCTAAAACACGTAGTGTTAAACTAAGCAAAGTTTTTAACGGATAAAACCTCTGGTTATGAAAAAAATTAAAATAACTCAGATCAAAAGTGGTATTGACAGATCTGAGCGCCAAAAACAAACTTTAATTGCATTGGGTCTTAGAAAACTAAATGCATGTAAAGAAGTAGAAGCAACTCCTCAAATTTTAGGAATGGTAAATAAAGTAAGCCATTTAATAAAAGTAGAAGAGGTCGCTTAATACTATAAAAGCATGTTTATATAATTAATAAAATGAGTCAATTTTCCAATTGATTCATTTTTATTTAATTTGATAGACATAATTTTCATTATTTAACAATTGCGAGGGGTGATACCCCGTAAGTCCAAAATCAAACAACATGAAACTACACAATTTAAAGCCAGCAGAAGGATCTACGCACAAAGCAATCCGTATTGGTCGTGGTGAAGCATCTGGTAAAGGTGGTACTTCTACAAAAGGTAACAAAGGTGGTCAAAGCCGTGCAGGTTACAAGAGCAAAATGGGTCACGAAGGTGGTCAAATGCCTATTCAACGTCGTGTACCTAAACGTGGATTCAAGAATAACAATCGTATCGAATTTAAAGTGTTTAACCTAGGTCAAATTGATCAATTGGTTGAAAAATATGGTTTCACTGAATTTAGCTTAGAAAATTTATACATCAACGGTTTAATTAGCCGCACTGATCGTGTAAAAGTATTAGCAAATGGCGAATTAAAGGCTAAACTTACATTTAAGGTAAACGCTGCAAGTGACAAGGCAAAAGCTGCTGTTGAAGCTTCAGGTGGAACCCTTGAAATTGTAAAGTAATTTCCCGTAAATTGCCAACGGCTTAGCCCTGGTAAATACTATTAACGCTACAATTGATTTAAGTGAAAAAACTAATTCAAACATTAAAACATATCTGGGCAATCGATGAGCTTCGTAACAAAATTGTTGTTACGCTTGCCCTAGTACTAACGTATCGTTTAGGTACGCAGATTACCCTTCCTGGTATCGATCCAAATAAAATAGAAGCAGCTTCTGCTGCTGCGCAAGGCAATGGCTTACTTGGCATATTTGATATGTTTGCAGGTGGTGCATTTTCTCAAGCATCTATTTTAGCACTTGGTATCATGCCATACATTTCCGCTTCTATTTTCATGCAATTAATGACCATCTTGGTTCCGCAATTGCAAAAAATTCAGAAAGAAGGAGATAGCGGACGTAAAAAAATTAACCAATGGACACGTTACCTAACAGTTATTGTTACAGCGTTCCAAGCAGGTGCTTATGTTGCTTATTTAAACAGTCCAGGTTATGCGCCAGCAATCATTGCAGCGTATGCACCTTACTTCTGGTTTTCTACCGTAATTACATTAACAGCAGGAACTTTGTTTGTGATGTGGTTGGGTGAAAAAATTCAGGACAAAGGATTAGGTAATGGTACATCAATCATTATCATGGTAGGTATCTTGGCTCGTTTACCACAATCAATTATTCAGGAGTTTAGCGCAAAGGGCCAAAAAGGCGGCGGTGGACTTTTAATATTTTTAATTGAGGTTGCTATTTTAGTGACCATTATTATGGGCCTTATTATACTTGTACAAGGGGTTCGTAAAATTGCAGTGAACTATGCAAAACAAATTGTAGGTAGTCGTCAATTTGGTGGTGCGCGTCAATTTTTGCCTGTTAAAGTAAACAGTGCTGGTGTTATGCCAATCATTTTTGCGCAAGCAATTATGTTCTTACCTACACTTGTTTCTTTCACCAATTTAGATTCGGCACAAGGGATTGTAAAAGTATTCAACGACCATAGCAGCTGGCCTTATATGGCTATCTATTCTATCATGGTTATTGGATTTACATTCCTTTACACAGCACTTATCTTTAATCCAAAACAAATTTCTGAAGATTTAAAACGCAATAATGGATTTGTACCAGGTGTTAAGCCAGGTCAACCCACTGCCGATTATATTGGAGCTATCATGGATAAAATTACTTTACCAGGCGCTATCTTTTTAGCACTCGTAGGTATTATGCCGGGCTTTGCGCAACGCTTAGGTGTAACGCAAGGATTTAGTTCTTTCTTTGGAGGTACTTCATTATTAATTATGGTAGGTGTTGTACTTGATACACTTCAACAAATTGAAACCTATTTATTAATGCGTCAGTATGATGGATTAATGGAAGGTGGACGTGTTCAAGGCAGACAAGTTGATACTGCAAGTGGCATGTAATATTATTTGACAAAACGATAATAAAACCTGTCAGTGCTTGTGGCCTGACAGGTTTTCTTTTTTAACAATGACAAGAAGAAATATTGGTATGATGTATAAAACGGAAGCAGAGGTTGCGCTCATGAAAGAAGCTGCTTGTCTTGTAAGTAAAGCACTTACTGAAGTAGCTAGTTTTATCAAGCCAGGTGTTACTACTTTGCAAATTGATAAGTTGTGTGAAACCGTTGTAAAAGACCATGGCGCTGTGCCTTCTTTTTTTAATTATAGAGGTTATCCGTTCAATATTTGTGCCTCTGTTAATGACGTGGTGGTGCATGGTTTTCCAAATGAAGCGCCCATTAAAAATGGCGATATTGTTTCTATAGATTTAGGTGTTATTTTAAATGGTTGGCATGGTGATCATGCCTATAGTTTTATTATTGGAGAAGTAGCCCCAGAAATTTTAGACCTCGTAAAAGTGACCAAAGAATCTTTATACAAAGGCATCGAAAAAGCAACGGTTAACAACCGTATTGGTGATATCTCATATGCGATTCAAGAACATACAGAATTCAAACACGGTTATGGTGTAGTGCGTGAACTAGTAGGACATGGACTTGGTAGAAATTTACATGAAGACCCACAAGTGCCTAACTATGGTAAACGTGGCAACGGCCCTAAACTTAAAGAAAATTTAGTACTCGCTATTGAGCCTATGATTAATTTAGGAACGCATAAAGTGTACACCGAGGATGATGGATGGACCGTAAAAACGCAGGACGGAAAAGTATCTGTTCATTTTGAACATGATATTTGTGTAAAAAGAAACGAGGCACTCATACTATCTGATTTTAGCATTATTGAAGCTGCAGAAAAATCAAATATAAATTTAAATAGTAGCTACTATTAATTATTTATTCAACTGCCATGCGTGAAAAGTTAGTAGTGATAGGTGGTGGTGCGGCAGGATTTTTTTGTGCAGTAAATGCAGCTCGTTTGAATCCGGGCTTGCAAGTTTTACTTGTAGAAAAGTCCAATAAATTACTCGCTAAAGTAAAGGTGAGCGGTGGCGGCCGTTGTAATACAACACACGCCTGTTTTGAATTACCAGAACTCGTACAAAAATATCCGCGCGGACAAAATTTTCTTAAAAAAACATTTCATTGGTTTAATACAAACGATACCATCGAGTGGTTTGCAGCACGTGGTGTAGCGCTTCATACAGAAGCAGATGGCAGAATGTTCCCAATTACAAATAATTCGCAAACCATTATTGATTGTTTGTTAAAAGAAGCAGACAAATACAAAGTTCAAGTTCAGTTACAAACTGGGGTAGAAAAAATTACTAGTAAAGAGAGTGGGGGATTTGTCATCGTTACAGACAAAGAAAATATCGATGCCAATTATGTTTGTTTGGCAACAGGCGGATTTCCAAAAGCGTCTCAATTTGATATTGTTACAAACACTGGCCATACCATCGAAACCCCTGTACCATCACTATTTACATTTAACATGCCAGGTAATCCAATTACGGAACTGATGGGTGTAAGTGTGCCAGAAGCACAGGTAAAAATTAGCGGCACTAAAATTAGCGCTACTGGCCCTTTGCTTATTACGCACTGGGGCATGAGCGGACCTGCTATTTTAAAGTGCTCGGCTTGGGGTGCTAGAGAACTTGCAAATTTGGGTTATCAGTTTACCATTCGTGTTAACTGGATCCCCACCTATGCCGAGCAGGATCTACGCACAGCTTGGCCCTTAATTAGAGCCGAGCAGGGCAATGCTAAACTGGGTGGACGCAATCCATTTGAACTCCCTAGTAGGCTCTGGTTGCATTTGCTAACCGTTTCTGGGATTGATGCCGGGGCCAGTTGGGCAACGCTCACATCGGGCGGTCAAAATAAACTCATTATCGCATTGATGGGCTTTGAATGTAAGGTAGCGGGCAAAACCACTTTTAAAGAAGAGTTTGTTACTTGTGGTGGGGTAAAACTAGCCGAAATAGACGCCAATACGATGCAAAGCAAGCTCCATAAAGGGCTTTATTTTGCGGGTGAAATTATGGATATCGACGGTATTACAGGCGGCTTTAATTTTCAAAATGCTTGGACCTCTGGCTGGATCGCCGCCAAGTCTATTGCCGATGCCGCAAAAAATAGCTAAAACCCATTATTTATTGGGGATTAGGTGTTTTTTTTAGTGCTTTTTTCATACTTTTGCACCCCCGAATTCATTAAACCATCGGGGTTATTTTATGCAAATTTTCCGTAAACAATTAAACGCAGATGCTCAGGACAGCACTGGTGCCGAGGCAACAGATACTGTAACTGCGACAACAAATGCCCCTGAAGCAGCGCCAGTTGTAGAAACTGCGCACGATGATTTTGACTGGAGCATTGACAAACGTAACGTGAGTCATTATGCCGAAGCAGAAAGAGTAAAGTATGATAAAGTGTATGATGGCACTTTCGTACAAATCCAAGATGGCGAAATCATGAATGGTATCGTTGTTGCTTTAACTAAAACAGATGTTGTAATCAACATTGGTTTTAAAAGTGATGGCCTTATTTCTTCTAACGAATTCCGTGATCTTCAAGGATTAAAAATTGGTGATGAAGTAGAAGTGATGGTTGTTGAAAAAGAAGACCGTCAAGGAAACTTACACCTTAGCCGCAAATCTGCGCGCATCTTCCGTGCTTGGGAAAGAATTATGGAAGTGCACAAGACAGGTGAAGTGGTTACAGGAACTGTTACCAGCAAAACTAAAGGTGGCTTGATCGTTGATGTATTTGGTATGGAAACTTTCTTACCAGGTTCTCAAATTGATGTGAAGCCAGTTACTGATTACGATCAGTTTGTTGGTAAAACAATGGAATTTAAAGTTGTAAAAATCAACGAAACAATTAAGAACGCAGTTGTATCACACAAAGCCCTCATCGAAAGCGATATCGAAGCACAACGTGCAGAGATCATGAGCAAATTAGAGAAAGGTCAAGTGTTAGAAGGTGTTGTTAAAAACATCACTGACTTTGGTGCATTTATGGACTTAGGTGGACTCGATGGTTTATTATATATCACCGACATTTCTTGGGGTCGTATCTCTCACCCTAGCGAAGTGGTGAAGATGGATCAAAAATTACAAGTTGTTGTTTTAGACTTTGATGATGACAAAAAACGTATCAGTTTAGGTCTTAAGCAATTAACACCACACCCTTGGGATGTATTACCAGAAGGACTTTCAGAAGGTTCTGTTGTGAAAGGTAAAGTTGTAAACATTGAAGATTACGGTGCGTTCTTAGAAATTCAACCAGGTGTTGAAGGTCTAGTACACGTATCAGAAATTACATGGGCTAACACACCAATCAACGCAAAGGAATTCTTTAAGTTACAAGATGAGTACGAAGCTAAAGTGGTAACACTTGATAAGGACGCACGCAAAATGAGCTTAAGTATTAAGCAAATGAGCCAAGACCCTTGGAGCAGCATCGAAACTAAATTCCCTGAAAATAGCAAGCACAAAGGTCTTGTTAAAAACATTACTCCTTATGGCGTATTTGTTGAAATGGAACCAGGTATTGGTGGTATGATTCACATCAGCGATTTAAGCTGGATGAAGCGTTTCAATCACCCTTCTGATTACACTAAAGTAGGAGAAGCAATTGATATCATTATCTTGAGTATCGATAAGGAAAACAGAAAATTACAATTAGGTCATAAGCAATTGGAAGAAGATCCTTGGAATGCATTAGAAGAAACTTTTGCAATTGGATCTGTACATGAAGGTACTGTTACCCGCAAGGATGACAAAGGTGCGCTTGTACAATTACAATATGGCTTAGAAGGATTTGTACCTAACCGTCACTTGAACAGAGAAGATGGTACGCAGGTAAAAGCAGATGATACTGCGCAATTTATGGTGATCGAATTTGATCGCAACGAAAAGCGTATTGTATTATCACATGCTCGCTTATGGGAACAAGTAATAGCTGAAGAAAAAGAAGTAGCTAAGAAAGAAGCCAAGGCGGAATCTGACAACACCAAGAAGGCAGTTAAAGCGGTTCAGTCTAAAGTAGAGAAATCTACCTTAGGTGATTTAAGCGCGCTTGCTGACATCAAGGCTAAATTGCAGGAAGGTGAAGGTGGGAACTAATTAGTCCCCTTTCATTAGGAATAGGTCAAAAAGCTGTCTAACCACCCGGTTAGGCAGCTTTTTATGTTTTTCTTAACTAGTTGATAGTCAATATCAGAAATCAAATTTCTAATTTGCTAACAATTAACTAATTTTGCCAACTTGTATGAATAGAATTGTAATTGTTTTTTTGGCGGCTTTTATACTGGTTTCCTGCTCCTCAAAGTTTTCTAAAATCTTAAAGAGCAAAGACGTCGAGTATAAGTATAAGATGGCGGAGCAGTTTTATGCCAAAAAAGATTACAGTAAAGCGCAAGTATTATACGAAGATATTTTTCAGGTGATGAAAGGTACCCCTCGTTACGAAGACATGTATTATAAATTCGCGTATTCTTATTACTATCAAAAAGATTACTCGAACGCCGAAAACTTGTTCAAGAATTTCTTGGAAAACTTTCCGAGTTCTAATAAGTTGGAAGAAATAGAATACATGCGTGCGTACTCGTTCTTTAAAGAATCACCAAAAGTAGATTTAGATCAAACCAATACCAATAAAACCATGCAGTTAATGCAGGTGTTTATTAATGGACATCCAGGTTCTAAAAGGGTGCTAGATGCCACAGAAATAATAGATCAGTGTAGAGAGAAGTTAGAAGAAAAAGAATACAAGGCAGCACAGCTTTATTTAAACCTAGGCTATTATAAAGCAGCAGCCGTGGCTTTTGGTAATGTGTCTGATAATTTTCCGGATTCTAAAAAAGCAGATTTATACAAGTGCCAAGTAGTGGTATCTTATTTTAAATACGCTGAAATGAGTTACGAAGAAAAGCAGCTAGAGCGTTATGCAAAAGTGATTGTAGAAGCCGATGATTTTTTAGAGCGCTACAATACTAGTAAATACGTAGACGAAGTGAATAAATATAAAACAGCATCTTCAAATTATTTAAACAATACAAAAAAATGAGTAAGCTAAGACGACAATTAAGTGCCAATACACCAAGCGTGGTTGAAACAAAGAGCCTAATAGATATTAAAGCAAAAACTGGTAATTTATACGAGTCAATTGCGATTGTAGCACGTAGAGCCAATCAAATTAATGTATCTATCAGAGAAGAGCTGCATAACAAATTGGAAGAGTTTGCTAGCCACACCGATAGCCTAGAAGAAATTCATGAAAATAAAGAGCAAATCGAAATCTCTAGAGCTTACGAGAAAATGCCTAACCCAGCTATCTTGGCAACCCAAGAATTTATGGAAGGCAAAGTGTATTATAGAAAAAATGAAGACAACGATTTATTCCGTTAATTCAAACAAACCTATTTTATATAAAAGACAGTGTAATTACTGTCTTTTTTTGTTATTTTAGAGTACGTTATTTGATTTTATATGAAGGTTGTAAAAACAATATTTATCTTTTTGTTGGTGCTCGTTTTTTCGAGTGCTAAAGCCCAGGAATTGCAGGCGAGGGTAACGGTATTGTCAAATAGGGTAGCTACAACTGTAGATCGTAAAATATTTGCAACATTACAAACGCAGTTAACGAGCCTACTCAACAATAGAAAGTGGACATCTGATTTATACAAGCCACAAGAAAAAATTGAATGTAGTTTTATTGTTAATATAGAGTCTATTGTTGAAACTAATGTATACAAAGCCACACTAAGTATCCAAGCAGCTCGTCCGGTATATGGGTCTAGCTATAAAGCCAGTATGGTTAATTTTCAAGACCCCGATGTAACATTTAAATACCAAGAATTTCAGCCACTTGAATTCAATGAAGCCAGGGTGCAGGGAACAGATGCGGGCACCGCAAATTTACCTGCTATTTTTGCGTACTACGCCTATATGATTATTGGGTTAGATTATGATTCGTTTGCCCTCAAAGGTGGTGAAGCGTATTTTAGAAAAGCCCTAAACATTATAAACAATGCGCCAGAAGGCAAAGGGATACAAGGGTGGAAAATGTTTGATGGACTTCGTAACCGTTTTTGGCTCGCAGAAAATGTAACCAATGCCCGTAACAATGTTATTCATGATATTTTTTATGGGTATTACCGAAATGGATTAGACCATTTGATAGATAATGAGGCCCTGGCCCAAAGTTCCATACTAGCTGTACTTATTCAACTACAAACCTTTGCACAGGAAAATCAAAACAGCATGATTCAGCAGTTTTTTTTACAAAGTAAATACGCAGAATTATCAGGCATTTTTAAAAAGGCAAAAGCAGCCGATCGTGTAAAAGCCGTCGAATTATTATCAGTGCTTGATCCGACCAATGCGCCAAAATACAAAGAAGCACTGAAATGATCCAGCGTATCATATATCCACTACTATTTACTTTTGTAAGCTTTGTTTCGTGTAACAGTGGAACGCCTAATAATGTGCTTCCCATAAACACCATGAAAGTTGTTATGTTTGACATGCTCAAAGCAGATGAATGGTATGCGCGAAAATTAGCAGGAGATACCCTTATGTTAAGAATTAAAGATGATATCCCTTTGTATGAGCAGGTGTTTGCTATTCACAAGCTCACAAAAAAAGAGTTTTTTGATAGTTATCATTATTATGAAGCCCATCCAATCGCATATAAAGAGTTAATTGATTCATTGGAGACTTATGCCAATAAACAAAAGCTAAAAACGATAAAAAAATAAACAATATTTATTCATACTTGTTACAATAAAAAAACAAAACATCATGAGTTTAACAACAGGCACCCAAGCACCAAATTTTAGTTTATTTGACACCGATAAAAATCAGGTTCATTTAGCAGATCAAAAAGGTAAAAATGTAGTTTTATTATTTTTCCCTTTGGCATTCACTGGCGTTTGTACCACTGAACTATGTTCTATTAGAGACAATATTGCAGTTTACAACAACTCAAGTGCAACTGTGTATGGCGTTTCAGTGGATTCTTTATTTGCCCTAGGCAAGTTTAAAGAAGAGCAGCAATTAAATTTTCCTTTGTTAAGCGATTTTAACAAAGATGCTGCAAAAGCGTTTGGCGTTTTATATGATGTATTTCCTGCATTTGAAATGCAAGGTGTAAGCAAGCGTGCTGCCTTTGTAATTGATAAAGAAGGTGTTATTCAATATGCTGAAGTATGCCCTACTCCTGGCGATTTACCAAACTTTACGGCTATCCAAGAAACCCTTGCTAAACTAGCTTAATTTAGTTTGTTGTATCTTTGTACCATTGGGTCAATAGCATGCAAAAAAAGAACGTAATCATAATTGGTATAATATTTATCATTACCTCCAGCTTTACACCTGGGGGTAATGGTTTTTATGACTCTTTTTTTAGCGCACCTGCTACAAGTAAAGTGATCCGCTTTTTCCCCAATCCTGCTACCACCATCATAAATTTTGAATTTGATAAATCGGTAGCATCTACAAGCGTAATTGCGATCTATAGTTTTTATGGAAAAAAAATGAGCGAGCAGCGTTTAACTAGTAATAAAGTAAGCTTTATTTTAGACGATAATTATACCCGTGGCTTGTATGTTTTTCAACTCCGCGACCAAGCAGGTAGGCTCATTGAGTCTGGTAAATTTCAGGTAAATAAGTAGTTTACTTATCTGTTACCTCTACAATCAAAAACTTTAAATAATTGGTATTATCCATGCCCCAAATAATGGGATGGTCAGATGCTTGCGCTTGAAAGGTAACTTGTCTAATTTTTTTGCGCGCATCTTTTGCTGCCATTTCAATGGTTTGCAAAAAGAGTTCCGGTTGAACGAGATTGGTACAGCTTGACGTTACTAAAAAACCGCCGTTTCTAATTAATTTCATACCACGCAAATTAATTTCTTTGTACCCCGTAATTGCTTTTTGAATACTTTCTCTACTCTTTGTAAATGCAGGTGGGTCAAGCATTACAACGTCGTATTGTCTACCATCTTTGCCCCATTGCTTGAGTACATCAAATGCGTTCATCGCTTCAAATTTACAAATCGCATCAAGTCCATTGAGGGCTGCATTTTTATTGGCTTGTGCAACTGCGTTTTCAGAAATATCTAAACCCAACACAGATTTTGCGCCATAATGTGCAGCATGAATTTCAAATGTTCCGGTGTAGGTAAATGCACCTAAAACATCGGCACCTTTTACAATATGTTGTATGGCTTTTCGGTTGTCTTGTTGGTCTAAAAAGTAACCTGTTTTTTGACCATTTTCTATGTCAACATGAAACCGGAGTCCATTTTCATTGATCATAATTTTGGTATCAAATGGCTCAGATAAAAAACCTTTTATTTGAGATAGGCCTTCCAATTCTCTTACTGGCACATCGTTTCTTTCATAAATACCTTTTGGAGAAAAGATAGTATTAAGTGCTTCAACAATAGCAGGCTTCCAATGATCCATGCCCAATGACAAAGTTTGTAAAACAAAATAGTCGTTAAACTTATCAATGATAAGGGCAGGCATTTGGTCTGCTTCGCCAAAAACAAGTCGGCAGTTTTCGGTGTAGCCAATTTTTTGACGGTAAGCCCATGCTTCTTCAATACGGCGGTGAAAAAACGAAGCATCGATGGTTTCTGGCTTTCGGGTCAATAAACGTACTAGAATCTGAGATTTTGGGTTAATGTACCCTCTTCCGGCAAATTTTCCATCGGCGTAATGAACGTCTACAGTAGCAGCTGGCTCAATAGGGCCATCAATTTTGTCTACTTCATTACCAAAAACCCAAGGGTGACCATTCGCGATTCGTGCCGCAATCTTCTTTTTTAGAAACAACTTTGTCATGTCCGCGAAGATAAGGCGGATTAATCTGCCAATTTTTCCCTTTTCTTTGCAACGGCAAAATTTTTGCCATATTGAAGGAACAAAACAACAAGCAATCCTTATGGAAGATTCTATACCTAATGAAATGGAGCAAAATATTGGAAATGAGCTCAATACCGACGAAAATATACCAGGAACTGAGCATTTAAACGAGCCAGTAGCCGATGAAGACCCTATAACCAAGCTTCAGGATGAGTTACAGGAACAAAAGGACAAATACCTACGTTTAATGGCAGAATTTGATAATTTCAGAAGAAGAACTGCAAAAGAGCGTCTTGAACTTATTCAAACAGCGGGCAAAGATGTAATCGTTTCGATGCTTGATTTATTAGACGATTGTGACCGTGCCGAAAAGCAGTTGCAAAGTTCAGATGATATCTCGGTTCAAAAAGAAGGGATTCAACTCGTTTTTAATAAATTGCGTTCTACGATGTTAGCAAAAGGCGTTAAAGTTATGGAGAGTATCCATGAAGAATTTGACGTTGAAAAACACGAAGCCATTACTGAAATTCCTGCACCTTCAGAACATTTAAAAGGAAAAGTAATTGATGATGTGATCAAAGGATATTATTTAAATGATAAAATTATCCGCTTTGCAAAAGTGGTGGTAGGAAAATAAATGAGCAATGGCAAAAAGAGATTATTACGAAATATTAGGGGTATCAAAGTCTTCATCTGCTGATGAAATAAAAAAGGCTTACCGTAAAGTGGCGATGCAATTTCACCCAGATAGAAATCCGGGTGATAAAGAAGCAGAAGATAAATTTAAAGAAGCTGCAGAAGCCTATGAGATTTTAAGCGATGCCGATAAAAAAGCAAAGTATGACAGGTTTGGTCATAATGCTTTTGGTCCGGGAACGGGCGGTGGGGCTTCTCATAGCTCTAATATGGATGATATCTTTAGCCAGTTTGGAGACATGTTTGGTGACGATGCTTTTGGTTCTTTTTTTGGTGGTGGTGGAAGATCAAGAGGCGGTGGAGGCAGGGCTGCAAGGGGCCAGCGCGGAAGTAATTTGCGTATTAAAATCAAATTAAATTTTGAGGAAATCGCAAAAGGGGTCAATAAAAATGTAAAAGTAAAAAAGCATGTTACATGTACCGGTTGCGGTGGTAACGGTGCTAAAGATAAAAACAGCGTTCAAACTTGTAGTGCCTGTGGAGGTAGTGGGCAGGTGCGTAAACTCACGAATACTTTTTTAGGTCAAATGCAAACCGTTACTACATGTTCATCTTGTAATGGAGAAGGAACGACTGTTACAGCTAAATGTGGTACTTGTAAAGGTGAGGGTAGAATGTATGGCGAAGAAACGATTTCTATTGATATCCCAGCAGGTGTTCAGGAAGGCATGCAATTAAGCATGAATGGAAAAGGTAATGCTGGGGAAAGAGGTGGAGGCGCAGGCGATTTAATTATACAAATTGAAGAGGAAACACATCCAGAACTACAACGTGATGGCCTTAATGTAGCATTTGATTTACACTTAAACTTTGTGGACGCTGTATTTGGCACACAAGTAGAAGTGCCAACTATTGATGGTCGTGCAAAAATTAAAATACCTGCAGGTACGCAAAGTGGTAAAATATTTAGACTCAAAGGAAAAGGATTTCCGGAAGTCCAAGGTTATGCAAAAGGGGATCAGATGATTTACGTAAATATTTGGACGCCTCAAACAGTTAGTGAGGATGAAAAGGCGATGCTAGAAAAATTACAAGTAAGTGAAAACTTTAAGCCTAATCCAAGTAAGTCCGATAAGAGCTTTTTTGATAGGGTTAAAGAAGCCTTTAATTAATTTTCTTTATTGCGGATTCTTATTCAACAAGTTTGTAAATATCCTTGCTATTTCTTCCATATCCGTCATAGTCTAATCCATAGCCTAGTACAAATTTGTTAGGAATAGAAAAGCAACAATAATCGATTGGAACTTCAAATACCGTAGCATCTGGCTTATGAAGAAGTACGCCAATTTTAAGCGATGCAGGTTGTTGGTTGTGTAATTGTGGCAAAAAGGTATGTAGCGTTTTACCAGTATCAATAATATCTTCTAGTACAATAATATGTCTGTTGGTAAGGTCTATGTCAAGTCCAATGGCTGTGATTACTTGACCAGTTGAGGCGGTGCCTTTGTATGAAGCTAGTTTAATAAAGCAGATTTCAGCTTCTATAGAAATAGATTTAAACAAATCGGATGCGAACATGAATGAGCCGTTTAACACTGCTATAAACAAAGGTTTTTTACCAGCATAGGCTGTATTTATTTCAGTTGCTAAATCAGCAATTTTTTCTTGGATAAGTGCTTCAGGTAAAAATATTTCGAAGCTTTTTCCGTGTAGTTGAATGGTAGACATATCCTTATTTTTTCTTTCCTTTTTTAGATTTTTTAGCTACAGGGTTGGTTGATTTTTGGGCCCTTAATTTAATTTTCTGACCAACCTGCAAAATGCTATCTTTTCCGGAGGAATTATTGAGTGTGAGCAATGTGCTCAATTGAACACCTTCTTTTTGTGCAATGCTATAGAGTGTTTCAGAGCCTGTTACGGTATGAATTTCTGAAGCACCATATTTCTGTTTCTTTTCGATAAATAAAATACGGTCTTGATCTAAAATATTCATTTCAGAAAGTTCATTGTACTCGAATATCTTACTCAAACTTATTTTATTGTTATTTGCAATAGCAAGTAGTGAGCTTCCTTTAGTTGCAAGTACTGCTTTAGAATGGTTGATGGTTACTTTGGTATTTTCAAGTAAGCTTACTGGTGCAGGAATTACTTCTTTGGTAGGGGCTGGTTGAAGGGCAGGTGCTGGTGGGGGTAAAGTTTCAGTTTGTTTAGCGCGCGCCAATATAGTTTGTGTTTCCGGTTGTTTGGGAGCGGGAGCAATCACTTCTTTTTCGGGCGCTGGTTGCTTTACAGTTACTGCAGGCTCAGTTGTATTTGCAGGTGCAGTTACTGGCTTTGCAACAGGAGTTGGCGTAATTACAAAATCAATCCCTTTTTTCTTATTTTCCGCCGCAATTAATGCGTATTGTGCTAAATCATAATCATTAATAGCTTTAATAAGTAGTGCGGGATAATTTGGATTGGTAGCATATCCAGCTTGTTTGAGTCCAAAAGCCCAACTTGTAAAATCAGTAACATCAAGCTTAAATAAAAAAGAATAGTGTGTTCTTGTTTTTAAAAAGTTAGAGTGGTCTATAAAGGAGGTCTCTGCATTTTCGTATACTCTAAAACATTCGCCAGTTGCATCATCATTGTGGTATATTTTAGCCCCCTTCCATTCTATTTTACATTTAATACCAAAATGATTATTGGCCTCTGTGGCAAGTCTGCTCTTGCCGGTTTGTGATTCTAATATGGCTTGTGCTAATTTAATGGAAGCAGGAACGCCTGTTCTTACTTGCTCCTGCATTGCTATATTTTTAAATTGGTTGATATAAGTAGCAGTTTCTATACCCATGTTTTGCGCAATACCGCTAAGCGATATCGTTAAGGCCATTAAGAATGTATAAATTATTTTGAGTTTCATAGTTCGTTTTTTTGAATCAGTAGCATGCCGTCTCTGATTGTTAATAGCACTTGCGTTGTACGCGAATCTTTTTTCACGTGTTCATTAAATGCATGAATTGCTATTGCATTTTTTCCTGAAATGTTGTCCTCTAATACTTCTCCATGAAACAGCACATTGTCAGCAATGATGATGCCTCCTTTAGCTAGAAGTGGAACCACCATTTCATAATACTCGATATAGCTCGTTTTATCGGCGTCTATAAAAACCATATCCCAAGCACAATTAAGGGTGGGGATGACTTGTTTAGCATCTCCAATATGTAATTCAATTTTATGGTTATCTTGGCTATTTTTAAAATAGCGTGCCGCTTTTTCTGCGTCTTCAATTCTATTTTCTATGGTGTGTAGCTTTCCATTTTCGGCGACCCCCTTGGCTAAACATAGTGCACTATATCCAGTAAATGTTCCAATTTCTAAAATATGCATTGGCTTTTTCATGCATGATAGCATGGTTAAAAACTGTCCTTGCACTTCGCCACTTAGCATGTGGGCTTTTGGGTGTGTAGCCCTTGTTTCATCTAATATGGTTTGCAATAAAGTATCTGCGGGTGTTGTAAAAACATCCGAATATGAAATTGCTTTATCATTTATAAATGTTACGGACATGAATTCTTAAATCGCGTTTTCTTTTTTAGAAATAAGTAGTAGACCCATAAAAGTGATAAGCCCATTAATAATGAGTAGTTCAAGTCCAATTTCGAAAGAGCCAAACAGCGCTTTTTGATTGAGGTCAATGATCAAGCAAAGTAAAGGGGATACAATACAAACAAGCGGCACCCACTTATCCATTACGTTTCTTTTTAAAATAATGCCAAATGTAAAGAGTCCTAATAGTGGGCCGTACGTGTAGGCGGCTACTTTTAAAATTACCCCAATCATACTTGGATTGTCAATCCACTTGTATACCATTACAAATAATAAAAACACAAGGGCAAATCCAATATGTATTCTTTGTCTGATAGTTTTCTTTTTTGCTTCGTCCCAATCTTCTCGGCGTTGCATGCCTAATATGTCAATACAAAAAGTTGCGGTGAGGGCCGTAATAGCACCGTCGGCACTTGGAAATAATGCAGAAATAAGGGCTATGATAAATATAATAGACATAGCAGGCGGCATATGCTCTAATGCAATGTTTGGGAATAATTTATCACCTGTTACAGCTACACCATTGGCACTAGCAAATAAATACAATAAGCCGCCTAAAAATAAAAATAAGGTAATGACAACTAGCATGGTAAAGCCAAGTGTGATTACATTTTTTTGTGAATCTTTCAGCGTTTTTACAGAAATGTTTTTTTGCATCATTTCTTGGTCCATACCTGTCATGGTGATGGTAACAAAGGCGCCTGCTAATATTTGTTTCACAAAAAACAGCTTACTGGATGGTTCTGTGAAAAATATTTTGGTGTAACCCTTGTCTGCCATGGTAGATAAGCTTTCAAAGAAACCTACATGAAGTTGGTTGAGGATATAAAAGACACAAATAACAAGTCCTAAAAGCATACAAGAGGTTTGGAGTGTATCGGTCCAAACAATGGTTTTAACGCCTCCCTCATAGGTATACAATAATATCATCAGTAAGATGATAAGGGTAGTTGCCCAAAAAGGAACATGAAAACTTTGCAAGATAGCATCTTGTAAAATGCGTACCACTAAATAAAGCCTTGCAGTAGCCCCAAGTGTCCTAGATAATATAAAAAACGATGCGCCCGTTTTATAAGAAGCAACACCTAGTCTTGTACTTAAGTAATTGTATATCGACGTTAAATTAAGCTTGTAGTAGAGTGGGAGTAGCACGTAAGCGATGGTTAAATAACCAATCACATACCCCAGTGTAATTTGTAAATACGAAAAGGCATTTAAATAATTGGTACCACCTACAAGGGTACCCACTTGCCCTGGTACACTCACAAATGTTACGCCACTTAGTGAAGTGCCCACCATGCCAAATGCCACAAGCATCCAGTTGCTATTTCTATTACCTATAAAAAAAGAATCGTTGGTGCTATTTTTGCCTGTAATTTTAGCAACAACCAGAAGTATTAGAAAGTATACTATTACAAAAGAAAATAAAACAATGGGCGACATAGCAATCGTTATTTTTTGTTAAATTGTAAGCCTTAAAGGTAAGGATATTGCGCCTTTTCCAAACATAAGAATCTGATATATGTCTATACAAACAGTGGCTGTTTTTTGTGGTTCCAAAGATGGGTTAGATCCCGCGTTTTTAAAGGAGGCAACAAGTTTTGGGAATTTATTAGGAGATGCAGGTATAGGCCTTGTTTATGGTGGTGGTAATAAGGGTCTTATGGGTGCGGTAGCCAATGGCGCCATGGATGCCGGCGTGAAAGTTATTGGTGTTATTCCTGAAGTATTAACTACCTGGGAGCACCAGCACGAGGGGATTACCGAATTGCATGTTGTATCAGACATGCACGTAAGAAAAAAGATGATGTATGAACTTTGTGATGCTGCGCTAGTGATGCCAGGTGGTAACGGAACTTTAGATGAACTATTTGAAATGCTTACGTGGAATACGCTAAAAATTCACGACAAAAAAATAATCTTATTGAACTGTGGCGGTTTTTATGATCACTTGCTAGCACACATGCGTGTGATGCAAGCGCAGGGTTTTTTATATGAAAATTTCGAGCACCGTTTACTGGTAGCGAGTACTGCAAAAGAAGCGATGATGCTGCTTAAAAGTTTCGATTAAACTTTACGCATCAAAAATTTTACCAGCGTTTAATATATTATTGGGGTCAAATATTTTTTTTATAGAACGCATCAGTCTTAGATGCGTTTCTGAAAAAACGGTTTTCAAAAAAGGCTTTTGAATCAGTCCTACGCCGTGTTCGCCACTAATGGTTCCGCCTAAACTTGCAATAAGTTCAAACAGTGGCATTAGCGCCTTTGTCATTTCAGGATTGTTGTAACTGTTTTTAATAGTAGGGTGGTTGATGCGAATATGCAAATTACCATCACCAGCATGTCCATAACAAACCACTTTAAATCCATTATTAGCAGCAATTTCTTTAACGCCTTTAATTAATTTTGGCAACTCTGCCCTTGGTACAACAGCATCTTCTTCGATGGTGTAGCCTGCCATAACAGAAGCTTCATTTGCTTTTCTGCGAATTTTCCAAAGTTCATTTTTTTGCTCTGCATCTTCTGCAAAATATATTTCACCTACTTCGTAGTTGTTTAATACTTCTGAAATGGCTTCCATTTCATTCATTAAAACATCTAGGTTGTTTCCGTCAACTTCTATAATTAAATGTGCTGCTAGGCCATCTGTTAATTGTATGGCCGAGCTATCTAACATTTTAGTGGCAAGTGTTATGGCGTCTATTTCCATGAGCTCCATAGCGCTTGGTGTTATACCTGCTCTAAAAATTGCACTCACTGCTTCACTTGCCTTTTCAAGGCTATTAAATGGAGCTAGCATTAATAAATCAAATTTTGGATGCGGAATTAAACGAAGCACAATTTTAGTTACAATACCAAGCGTTCCTTCGCTACCAACAATTAATTGGGTAAGGTTATATCCGGTAGCATTTTTTAATACGTTAGATCCCGTCCAAATGATTTCACCAGTAGCCAATACGACTTCTAAGTTTAACACATAATCTTTTACAACTCCATATTTAACAGCCTTAGGGCCACCACTATTTTCGGAAATATTACCACCAATAAAACAACTCCCTTTACTAGCAGGATCGGGCGGATAAAAAAGTCCTTTTTCTTTGACGGCATTTTGCAATACTTCAGTAATCACACCTGGCTCGGTGGTCAATTGTAAATTGCGTTCGTCTATGTCAAGTATTTGATTGAGTCTTTCGGTAGATAATAAAACACCACCTAAATGTGGGAGTGCGCCACCGGTTAGTCCAGTACCTGCACCTCTTGGTGTGATGGGTAATAAATGTTCGTTACAAATTTTAATAATGGCTGCAATCTCGAGTGCTGTTTTTGGCTTTACAACAACCGCTGGTAAATACAATAAATTTTCGGTTTCATCTTTGCCATAACGGTGGAGGCTTTCTTCATCTGCTACTACAAAATCATTTCCAATAATTTGCTTGAACTGTTCTACAATAGAAGCAGTTACGAGACCGTTTTCGCTTGCCATTCGTAAAGTATTTAGAAAGAAAAATTAGAAGAGGCCAAATAAAGTGCTATCAACTTTGCCAATGATATCACCAAGGTCAGCTTCGTTTTCGCCAAATTTATTTTTATCACAATCTATAACGAGTAATGGACCTTCCTGATATCCATCAATCCATTTATTGTAATATTCGTTGAGGCGCTTTAAATAATCGAGTCTAATGTTTTCTTCATATTCTCTTCCTCTTTTTTGTATTTGTGATACGAGGGTAGGAACAGAAGCTTTTAAATAAATGAGTAAATCCGGAGGTTGTACCATGGTTTTAAGCGTGGTAAAAAAAGCATAATAGTTATCAAAGTCACGCTTACTCATAAGTCCCATTTCGTGTAAGTTGGGCGCAAAAATATTGGCGTCTTCGTAAATGGTTCTATCCTGAATAATGGTTTCTGTTCCTCTAGCAATTTCTAATAATTGGTTGAGTCTACCATTTAAAAAGTACACTTGTAAATTAAAACTCCATCTAGGCATGTCTTCATAGAAATCCATCAGGTATGGATTGTGGTCTACGTCTTCAAATTGAGGAATCCAGCGGTAATGCTTACTTAGCATTTCTGTAAGTGTTGTTTTACCTGCGCCGATATTACCTGCGACAGCGATGTGTTTGGGTTTCTTAGCTTTTGCCATAGGGGTTGAAAATACGAAATGAGTATCTTAAAAAGATAATTATAGTTTGATTTTTTTAATAATAATTCATACCAATAGCACTCCGAACCAGTGTTAGCGTTTTCGAGGCACTTTCACCTGCCTTTTCGGCGCCCATTTTCATGATTTTTTGAAGGGTGGCCGTATCTTTTTGTAAATCTGCGGCCTTTTCACGAATAGGCTTGATAAAGGCGACCATATCTTCTGCGAGTTGCATTTTTAGGTCACCATATCTTATGATGCAATTGCCTTCACTACTGTTGTTGTAATCGGCGGTAAACTTTTCTACGGTATCTGGCGAACTTACAAGGCCCATTAGGGTAAATAAGTTTTCGATATAAGGAGGCATTGGTGCATTTGGAACTTTAGGACCAGCATCTGTTGTAGCTCGCTTGAGTTTTTTAACAATCACATCATCTTCATCTGCTAAGTAAAGTGTATTCATTTGATTTTCACTTTTACTCATTTTCCCTTCTCCATCTAGACTCAAAATTTTTACAAGCTCGCCGCCATAATTAAATGCATAGGGTAGTGGTAAAACCTCGCCGTATCTATGGTTAAAGCGCTCCGCATAATTGCGGGCCATTTCTAAATGTTGTTCTTGATCTTTTCCTACTGGTACTTTTACAGCGCGGTGAATTAAAATATCTGCGGCTTGTAATACAGGGTAGGTAAGAAGTCCAGCGTTTACATTTTCTGGCTGCAACCTAACTTTTTCTTTAAAGGTTACTGTTTTTTCAAGTTCACCTTTATACGCCATCATGTTTAAATACAAATACAGTTCTGCAATTTGAGGCACATCACTTTGTACATACAAGGCTACTTTTTCTGGATCCAATCCGCAAGCAATATTTTCGGCAATTACCCGTAAAACATTTGCTTGTAATTCTTTGGTATCGGGGTGGGTGGTAAGGCTATGCCAGTTTGCTACAAAAAAGTAACAATTGAACGCGTCTTGCATGCGCACATAATTTCGCATAGCGCCAAAATAATTGCCTAAATGAAGGAATCCTGTAGGCCTTATACCACTTAAAACCACCTCTTTTTCCATAGCCGCGAAGATAAGGCGCTTTTTCATGATATTTGCTATACAAATACTCTAAAACTGCCCCTTATTCAAGGTTCCAATCACATATTAGGTTCACCCATCGAATACCTTAAAGGCGTTGGCCCTTTAAGGGGTGAATTATTGAAAAAGGAGCTATCTATTTACACTTTTTCGGATTTATTAGAACATTATCCGCACAGGCATATCGATAAAACCCAGGTGCACAAGATAGGCTCCATTAGTCCCGCCACTGACTTTGTGCAGGTAGTTGGCATACTACAGCCACCCGCTTTAATGGGGGACAAAAGAGCAAGGCGCCTAATTG
>Ga0255102_1000024_pt1 | contig 44420 bp, 53 predicted proteins | sample Law_Cont_RepA_0h_FD_188448 | JGI IMG/M metagenome (GOLD analysis project Ga0255102, IMG submission 188448) | Freshwater microbial communities from St. Lawrence River, New York, United States - Law_Cont_RepA_0h | ecosystem: Environmental > Aquatic > Freshwater > River | place: USA: New York... | reverse complement strand
GCTACAAACGCCCTAACAGCATACGATGGCGCTGGAATCACATTCATCAACGTACCTTCAGTTGTTGGACAGACAACAGCTCTTGCACTTGATGCTCTTAAGGATGCTGGTTACGAAGCAGCTAATATCACAACAGCTTCAGCAGCAACTAACGCAGTATCAACAATCACAGCAGTATCACGTACAGGTACAACAGCAACAATCACCTCAACAGGTGCTGGTGCTAAGTACCCAGTAGGTACAAAGATTACTGTTGCATCACTTGCAGCTCCAGATACCGCACTCAACGGTACCTTCACAGTTACAGCAGTTGCTACAAACACTGTTTCTTACACAACCACAACTTCAGGAGCACTATCAACATCAGGTCTTTCTGTTGCTGGTCTTTCAGGTGTCGAGGGAACTATCAAGTCTCAGACAGTTGCAGCTGGAACAGCCTCAGTGCTTTCAACAGCTACAATCTCAATTACACCGTTTGCAGTACTTTCATAATCTCAACACAAACAGAAAGCCCCCAGCCAATGGCTGGGGGCTTTTTGGTTTGAATTATTAGTGTAGTCCAGCAAACTCCTTTAGATACTGCTGGTATCTTTCTCCATTGTGCTGGCCTGGAACGATTTTCCAGGAGGACCAGTCTTCGCCGCCTCTAGTCATAAAGAACGCAATTTTTGCGTTAATGACCGGGTCGAAGAGTTGAGTGTTTGATTTGAGGTTAAACTTTTCTAGGCGGGTAGGTCCAAGGTCAGCAATCATGTTGATTTGGAATATTCCGTAAGAATTGTCACCTGTAGTTTGGTCTCCATTGTGGGCTAAGGGGCGGCCGTTAGACTCTTTTTTAGCTACCGCATAGGCGACCTTGAGGGCTGTTCCCTCAAAACCAACCGCGCTAAGCAGTCCTACTAAATCAGTGTCCGACAACTTTGTTGCTCCTTTGTACTTCTCTAGCGGGTCCACAGGAACTTGCTCTACAACTTTGACCGGCTCCTCCGCGGTTGCGTTAGCAATCGCCTGAGGAAATGTGCCAAGTACTAAGCCGTATACTGCAAGTACCGCTATCTTTTCTAGCTTATCTTTTCTGATATTAAGCATTTCTGCTCCTCTCAGTCGGCGAAAGCCACCTTGTGAGTGGCTCTGTCATGTTCTAGGAAACACTAGAGTTACGTAGGGTGTCAAGTTGAACTCGCAATTTTTATTGATAAATACATCTAAACACGAGTTTACGCATAAATATTTAATAATATTTTAATTAAACGCGGTATTATTATTGTTACCGTTCTATGATATACATCACACCTATTGAACGGATACACCTTGAACGTACAAGACTGGGCAGCTTTATCATCTACGATATTAGGCGTAGGAGCTGCTGTAATTATAGGTATCCGTTGGACAATTAAACATTACCTGTCAGAGCTTAAGCCCAATGGTGGCTCATCGCTAAAAGACGCAATTAATAGAATTGCCGTGGACATGGTTGAAGTTCGTGTATCATTGTCAAGACTTGAGGGTCGTTTCGACCAGCACGTAGAAGAAGGAGAAAAATGAATAAAGCAATGATTGAATCTTACGCACGTAACTTGCTTGGTCAGGTTATGGGCGCAGTAATGATTGTCATGCAGACAAGTGGAGCGGCAACGCCACTAGACTTTGGTTCAGGAGAATGGCTACTAGTAGCTAACGCTCTATGGGCATCTCTAGTCCCCGTAGCCCTTCGCTACATTAATAAGAAGGACCCAGCGTTTGGTCGCATAGCAACTATCGGCCTTGCGGAAATTACTAAGAAACTTGCAGTAGAAGCCTCTGTGGCTAAAAAGGCTTCAAAGAAGAAATAAAAGCCTACAATTGGGGGAGCGGCTATGTGCTGCTCCCTTTTTTGTTGTACACTTAAATAAGGAGGAATTACTATGAAATGCGTTAACTGCGACAACCATGCAATCTATACAGTAGCCGATGCTGGGGTAAACCCCGTTGACTATTGCACACAGTGCCTACCAAAGCACCTTCGTGAACGCGCTACTGCGGGTCACTTTCCACTAGCGTTTGTTTCAGCAGAAGAGCCACCAACTAAGGCGTCTTCTAAGAAAAAGACTGAAGAAGTTACTGAAGAACCAGCAGAATGAAAGTAACCCGCGTGAAAGCGGTTCAGGCTCATCCAATACCTTATAGGGTTACGAGCCCTTCTGGACCGTTTCCACAAGAGTTATTTAGAGAGTCTAAAATTAATACCGAGTATGAGTCAGAAGTACCTGAAGATGGAAGTAACTTTCCTATCGGGTCAACTGCTCAAAATAACTTTAAGGGAGCCCGCGTGCTAACTTGCTCAGAATGTAACGAGCGAGTCCTAGAGCATAAGACAGGCGACCACACCTGTAAGGAAGATTAATGTCCCCAAGAAAAAGAGCCCAAGTACCTAGTATTGACGTACTACTTGGCGGATATCAAATAGGTCAACCCTCTGGAGCCACTAGCCTTCCAACTCTTGATGAGTATTTATTTAACCCCTCATCAAAAGTAAAAAGAGCAGAAGTAGCCTCAAAGTATCAAGTTATATCTGCGTATAACTTAAGAGCAACAACAAGCTCAAACCCTAAAAAACCAAGAACACTAAAAGCTGGATACGACGCAAATACTCAAACTTTAACTGTAGTTTTTAGGGACGGCACGTGGTGGAACTACTACGATATTCCGCAGTACCTGTGGGAGGGATTTGTCCTTGCAGAATCAAAAGGCCAATACCTAGAAAGTTCTGGGCTTAATAGATGGCCTAAAATGGGATTAGCTGACCCAGCTGGAATGCCAAGAGACCAGAGGGTTCAACTGAACGATATTAAAACATTTGCTAGTTATATGTACGGGGACGGCGGAGGCTTCGCAGCAAACTAATATGAAATCTATTGGACCACTATACGTAGACGTTCTTCAGTACTACCACCGTAATTTGTTACCTGTGGTAGAAAAAGGCTGGACCCAGGAAACCGAACATCCGTTTAGACAAAGCAAAGTATGCCTAGTATTTCGTTTTCCCTTTACTAAGCCTGGGTTTGTGTTGGGACTATGGAAGCGCTCTGAAGGCTTTGTATTTGATGAAGATGCCGATGATATGATTGCTAAAGCATTAGGTCTTAGAGATATGGAACTTAATACGGAAGAAATAGGTGACTGGCGTGTTTAAAAAGAAAAGCCCTTGGGATAAGCCTTTTTCAGAAAAAGTAGTAAAACGCGTAAGAAAGATACATACAACAGAACTTGAGATGTGGATTGAACAGGCTACCTACGAAATAGGTCGTTGTATGAGCGTTTACTCTAGAACCCGTGATGTTGCAGTCCTAGAAGAAGCTTTAACAGGTGCAGAGGCCCTTCACGCTGTTGTACACGAGTTGCACACTAGAACCACCGCAAAACTCGGGTAAAACGACATGTCGACATTTCCGCTACAATTATCTTGCCTCTCTTCCTTCTCTCCCGTGTGTGGCAACGTGAACCCTGGTATACCTACCAGGGTTTCATGTTTTTTACTAAACTAAGGAACATATGAGCGAGTTAGAATTTTTAGACGAAGAAGAGGTACTCTTAGAGGATGACGACGAACTCCTCGAAGAAGAGGAAGAAGAGTTAGACGAACTTTCCAAAGAGTTTGTTCGTAAGACAGTAGACAAAACAATTCAATTTATGAACGCGCTAGTTGGGCATGAGTTACACCCGTATCAACTACCGCTTGCTCGTCGCATTATTGAGTCTGTAATCATTAACGACGGCGAAGAAGTTACAGCACTTGCCGCACGTCAGTCAGGAAAATCAGAAACAATTGCTAACACAGTAGCCACGTTAATGGTGTTGCTACCAAGGCTTGCAAAGATGTACCCAGATTTATTAGGCCAGTTTAAAGATGGCATCTGGATTGGTATGTTTGCTCCAGTTGAGGGCCAGGTAGAAACACTCTTTGGTAGAACCGTAAATCGTTTAACTTCTGAGCGTGCATTAGAGATTTTAGGTGACCCAGAGATTGATGACTCTCTTGGAAAGGTCCCAGGCGTAACACGTCAAATTAAGCTTAAGAACTCAGGCAGTAGCCTAATGATGATGACAGCTAACCCTCGCGCAAAGATTGAATCAAAATCTTTCCATCTTATTGTTATTGACGAGTGCCAAGAGGCAGATGACTTTGTAGTGTCTAAATCAATCTCTCCAATGCTTGCGTACTACTCAGGAACAATGGTAAAGACAGGCACACCGACTACACACAAGAATAACTTTTATCGCTCTATTCAATTAAACAAGCGTAGACAGACAGGTAGAGCCTCAAGACAGAACCACTTCCAATGGGATTACAAAGACGTATCTAAAGTAAACCTGAACTACGGCAAATTCATCAAGAAAGAGATGTTACGTATTGGCGAGGACTCTGATGAGTTCCAGATGTCGTACAACTGCAAGTGGCTACTAGAACGCGGAATGTTCGTTACTTCTACAATTATGGACGAGCTTGGAGATACCTCTCAAGAAACTGTTAGAGCGTGGCACAGAACTCCAGTAGTTGTAGGAATTGACCCCGCACGTAAGCTAGACTCAACAGTTGTAACAGTTGTGTGGGTTGACTGGGACAGGCCAGATGAGTTTGGTTATTACGACCACCGAGTGCTCAACTGGTTAGAAATTCAGGGCGATGACTGGGAAGACCAGTATTTTCAAATTGTAAACTTTCTTGGTTCTTACGATGTTTTAGCGGTAGGTGTAGATGCTAATGGAGTTGGTGATGCAGTAGCCCAACGACTTAAGCTTTTACTTCCGGGAGCAGAGGTTCACTCGATAGGAAGTAGCCAACAAGAGCAGTCTAAACGCTGGAAGCACCTTAAGGCTTTGATTGACCGACGTATGGTTGGCTGGCCCGCACATGCTAAGACTAGACGCCTTAGAACTTGGAAACGCTTTTACCAACAGATGACAGACCTTGAGACAAAATTCCAAGGCCCAAACTTCTTAGCCCACGCCCCCGCTGAGGCTCACGCCCACGACGACTACGCGGATAGTTTGGCCATTGCTGTCTGTTTAACTATGGATTTAACGATGCCTTCGGTAGAAGTATCTTCTTCACCTTTTTATAGATAATTCTTACTTTAGGCAGTATTTACCTTAAATAAGTAGCACACTTTTACCTGAGGCCTCAACCTTCTACAAGGAGTTATAACTATGACAATCTCACCAGCACCAAGTTTCCCGGAACGTCCAGGTACAGTTTACGACCGCAAGATGGCTGGCGCTATGCCAGGACAGCGCGGACCACTTCGTTTTGAAGAGGGAATCGCAACTGATACAGACGTCCCGCAAGAATTCTCAAACGGAGCTGCACAGGGCTATATCCCTGCAGCAGGCCGTACAAATCGAAATGCACCAGTTCACACTAAGTCAGCTGAAGAAACAATGCGTGAGCGTGCTCACGTAGGTTCTGCAGCATGGGTGGAAGGACCAAACACTCTCCAAGAGTTTGCTTCTGCTGGTTTTAGCGATTACGGTTCAAATGTTATTGAGGAAGTATTCCGCAATGGCTCACACCAACAGCGCCTTAACCCTGCAGTAGTACAGGACTAATAGAAGAAATAGCTCCCCACCGTCCTTCGGGACTGGTGGGGCTTTTCTAAGGATTAACTATGGCACTCATTTCTGGTCGTTCCGTAACTAATGCTCCAAAGCAGTTACCTGCTAATCCACGCCTCTGGAATACAGTTACTGTTATGGCTAAGTCACGTTTTCCTAAGTATCCTTCACCAGCTGCCGCTCACTGGGTGCACAGTAAATATGTGCAAATGGGCGGAAAATTTGTAGATTCTAAAAAAGATATTGACCCACGTAACAGAGATTACGTACAGGAAAAAAGAGACAAAGAAGAAAAAGAACAAAAGCAAAAAGTAACTAAGCCTGTTGGTCACGGAGTTATTAAGGGCGAGTCCTTTAAGCGTTAAGACGATATGTCGATATTGGTGATAGTATTTAGTTGTGAGTTTAACGAGAGGAATTATCGGTGAGTGGTAGCGGTCTAGATTTCTCACCTCCATCATATAGAGCTGCGTCTTCTGATTTAACTATCTCTATTTCTCCACTAGGTCTTGTAGAACTGGCGGATGAAGAGTTTGAAGTACACGGTCCTCGCCTAAACCGTTATTCACTTAACTGGGCTATGTATCTTGGCCATCATTATTCATACCGCCGTCAAGTAGGCGAATCACAGATGGTTCTTAACTACTACCGTGCTTTTACAGACTTTATTCTTAACTTTACATTTGGTAAGGGCGTCCAATTCCGTAGCCCTAAACAGACAGAGGCTATCGTTCCTGACTTGCTAGAAAGAGTTTGGGAAGTAGATAACAACAAAGCAACAGTACTTTGGGAAATGGGACAGCAAGGCGGAGTCTCTGGTGACTGCTTTATTAAAGTTGCTTACGAAGAGGCTTACCAAGACCCATCTGGTCGCGTTCATCCAGGCCGTGTTCGTATCTTGCCGCTTAACTCTTCGTTTGCTTTCCCCGAGTTTCACCCTCACGACCGTGAACGTTTAATCCGTTTTAAACTTAAGTACCGTTTCTGGGGCACATCCCTTGAAGGAACACGTCAAGTATTTACCTACACCGAAATCTTAACTGATGACTCTATTGAGGAGTACATTAACGATGAACTCATTGACTCTCGTCCTAACCCGCTTGGCACTATTCCCATTATTCATATTCCTAATGTCCGCATTTCTGGTAGCCCTTGGGGCCTATCTGATTGCAATGACATTATTCCAATTAATCGTACGTACAATGAAACGGCTACAGATATTGCCGACATCGTTAACTACCACGCAGCGCCAGTTACGGTTATTATCGGTGCTAAAGCGTCGCAATTAGAAAAGGGCGCTAATAAAGTATGGGGCGGACTACCCAAGGATGCTCGTGTAGAAAACCTTGAAGGTGGAGCACAGGGCCTTAAGGGTGCTATGGACTTCCTTGCAATGATGAAAAAGTCAATGCACGAGATGGTTGGTGTTCCTGAAACTGCTCTTGGTCAGGCAATGCCTGTATCTAACACCTCAGGTGTAGCACTAGCAATTATGTTCCAGCCTTTGATGAACCGTTATCACCAAAAAATCATTCAATACGCACACGGGCTAGAGCGCGTAAACGAACTTATTCTTATCAGCCTTGCAGTTAAAGAACCTGAAACTATGCAGGCTAACCCTGGTACACGGTTTGCTCCTCTTAAAGAGGGCCAAGTTCAAGTACTAGATTTAAACGACCCAATCAGCTTCCGCTCATACGTGCATTTTCCACCTCCGCTACCACTTGACAAGTTAATCGCGCTTAACGAAGTTCAAACAATGCTTTCCCTTGGCCTAGAGTCTAAGGAAGGGGCACTTCGTTCATTAGGCGAAGAGTTCCCAGATGAAAAACTTATGGAGATTCGTCAAGAACTTATTGATGACGCTAAGGCCGACGGTGCTCTTAACCTTGTAAAGGGTCAGATTCAGCAAGAAATTGCTCAGTTAACTGGAATGCTTCCAGGCCCAGACGGAGCTCCACCTCAACCAATGCAAGGTCCAGAAGGTCAACCTATGCCAGGAAATCCTGGAGCGGCTAGCCCTATCCTTGACGAAGCTCAAATGTTTGCACAGATGGGCGAGCAAGGAATACGACAGCGCCTTGTAACAGAAGCTTACGGTACAAAAATCCCACAACGGCGAGTACCGGAAGAGTATGAAAAGTAAGTAGTTTAGCCTGACAAGTCTGCCTAAACAAGCAAAAATTGTTTACTGAAAGACAACGTTTGGTCATATGTGTTATTAAATTGGAAAACGACCCCTAGGATAAAAGGAAGTAAAAATGGATACTGCAGAAGTAAACGCAGAGGCCTTCGCAGCCGAAGCAGGAGTACTACCAGTTATTAATATGTCTGATGCTGATGCATCAACTGTTAGTACGCAAAACACAAAATTTTATACAGAAGATGACCTTGCTAAGGTTCGTTCTCAGGAAAAAGAAAAGCTTTATCCTCAGATTGAAAAGCTAAAGGAAGAAGTCGATGTATTGAAGCGCAGTCGAGAAGAAGAAGCCAGTCGAGTTGCAACTGAAGAATCAGAGCGTCAAGCTCGTATTACTCAGGAACAAAAAGCTAAGGAAGAGTCTGAACTAGAAGTTCGTGACCTCCTTGCTAAGAAAGAAAAAGAATGGCAGGAACAACTGCAGCATGAGCGTCAAGAACGCGAAACTGCTTTTGCACTTCTAGAACGTGAACGCACATACACAGAACTTCAGACATACCGAGCACAGAAGCTCGAAGCTGAGCGTGATAACATCATGCCAGAGCTTGTTGACTTGATTAGTGGAAACACTATGGAAGAAGTTGATGCAAGCATAGAGAGCTTGAAAGAGCGCTCAACTAGAATTCTCGAGTCGGCGCAATCTGCAATGCAGAATGCACGTCGAGAAATGACAGGAACAAGGGCGACCTTGCCTCCTGGAGCCGGACCCTTGGATACCAATTCGGAGCAAAAGAACTTAACGGCGCAAGATATTGCGTCAATGTCAATGGATGAATACGCTAAATATCGTGGCCGACTCTTGAGCCCTAGTGCTCAGGGGAAAACAAAGGGACTGTTCGGATAACCCAAAAATCCAATACCATTGACAAGGAGTCAATTTAAATGGCATCAAGCATTACGGGTACCGGCAATCTTGCCGCAGCACCTACAGCGTACTCAGGTACAAACACACAGCTGACTCAAGCGATTCAGACAATCTGGTCCAAGGAAATCTTGTTCCAGGCAATGCCTATCCTTCGCTTTGAGCAGTTCGCAGTAAAGAAGACTGAACTAGGTGTTGCACCTGGTCTTCAAATCAACTTCATGCGTTACAACAACCTCGGCTTTGCTTCAGCACTTGTCGAAGGTGTACGTATGCAGACAAACGCTCTTACAGCGCAACAGTTCTCAATCACAGTAACTGAGCATGGTTATGCTCTTGCTGTATCTGAGCTTCTATTGAACGCTTCATTCGATGACGTAATGGCTTCAGCCTCACGTCTTCTTGGTCGTAACATGGCAATCTATCTTGACCAGTTGTCACGCGACACACTCTATGCAGCAACATCAGTAATCTACGGTGAAGACCGCTCAGGCCAGACAGCAGTTAATGCTTGGTACGCTGACGGAACAACCGCAGCAAACCGTGCTGCTATGACAGGCACTTACTACATGACACCTCACACTGTGAAGGATGCAGTAGAGAGCCTTGCAACAAAGAACATCCCTCGCCTTGGTGAGACCTATGTTGCTTTCGTTCACCCACACCAGTCACGTAAGCTACGTGACAATCCAGAGTTCATTGAAGTAACCAAGTACGCAGCACCTGGTAACTTCATGCTAGGTGAAATCGGTCGTCTATACGACTGCGTATTCATCGAAACCACACAGGTCCTAAAGGTCGCTGGCGGTGCTGGTGCTTCATACACAACAGACACAACAGTTGCTAACCCAACAGTTACTGCTGGTGGTGGATACATCACACCTGCTACAAAGACAGGTAACGGTGGTTCAGACCGCTATGCATCTATCTTCATCGGAGATAACGCATTCGGTCACGCAATCTCACTTCCAGTAGAACTCCGCGATGGCGGTATTCTAGACTTCGGTCGTGAGCACGCACTTGCTTGGTACTCAATCTTCGGACTTGGTCTAATCACTGACCAGGCTGTAGTTATTGCAGAAACCAACTAATCACAATTTAATAGCTTAAATGTTGGGCGGGGAGCCTTGAAACTCCCCGCCTCAACACAAACTCATTTACTAACCCGGAGGATACAAATGGCAACAAAGAAATCACCAACAGACGTCACAGGCCGTAGCCGTGATGAGCTAGCAGACCAGTTCTCAGATGAAACAGCTAAGAGAGCTGAAGAAATGTCACTAGCAACAGCAACTGCTGCTATTAAGGCAGAAACACAAGTTATTGACGCTACCAAGCCTGACCGTCAAACAGTTATCGTTGACACAGTAGACCGGGTAGGTAAGCAGGACGACACAGTAGTTATTCGTGTTGTAGAGAACATTGAAAACATGACCCTTGGAGCTGGAAACAACTTTAACTTTAAGCCAGGTCAGAAGTACGAAGTTACACGTTCAGTAGCTGAACACCTAAAAGAAAAAGGCTATTTAGCAGCCAATATTTAATTGGTTAACGAAGCAGCGGACTTCCCCTCCGCTGTTTCGTTTATCAAGTTTTTTTAGTCGTAACCGCTACCATTAGACTAGTTACGTTAGGAGTGGTTAGTGGCTGTATTAGCAGACCTAGTGTCTAGAGTAAGGCTCGAGCTAGGCGACATGCCGACTCAGTTTACCTACACCGCAACAGGCGACGGAACCACTAAAGTTTTTGACATAAAAAAGAAGCCTGTTGAAAACACAACTCTTTTAGTTACAGTAGCTGGTAGCCCAGTAACTACCCCTGCCGGATACACGGTCCAACAAGATTTAGGCATTATTACTTTTGTAACTGCCCCAGGCGCGGCCGCGGCAATCTCAGTAGTTGGAACCCATTACCGATACTTTACAGACACAGATATTACGCGTTTTGTTAACACCGCGGTTGAACAGCACACCTTTGAAAGAACAGATGGTTATGGAAGCCAGATGACACTTGCTATGCTTCCGCCAGTTGAAGAGTACCCAATTGCAATTCTGTCAACAATTGAAGCTCTATGGGCTCTTGCTACAGATTCCGCGTTTGATATTAATATCTCTTCACCAGACGGGGTTATGATTCCTCGCTCTGATAGATACCGTCAGCTTGTACAGATGATTCAATCTAGAACTGACCAGTACAAGCAACTTTCCTCTGCTCTTAATATTGGAATTTGGCGTATTGAAATGGGAACACTTCGCCGTGTTTCTCGCCTTACCAACAAGCTCGTTCCTATGTACTTAGCTCAAGAGATTGATGACTCTCGTAGACCAGAGCGCGTTTATATTCAAAATGACCTCAAGGGTCGTAAACCAATGCCTACCTACGCAGGTGTTTATGACATCGCCCTTTATCAGGGTGACTCATGGTCTGGCGACTTTGACTTTCCATTTGACGTCACAGCTCTTAATTTTAAAGCTCAAATTAGAACATATCCAAATGCTCCGGCTCTTTACGCAACTTTTACTATAACTAAGCCTAACGCTGCTAACGGACTTATTCGTTTGACCTTGGCCCCATCAGCTACTAAGTACTTACCAGCAAGAGCTTTCTGGGACCTTCAAGCCACCAGTTCAACAGATGCAACCTTCGAACAGACTTATATTCGCGGGCAAGTATTTGTAACCCAACAAGTAACATTGGATTAATATGACAGTTATCCCAGTAAACGGCCAAATAATTGTTCAAGTAACCCCTACAGCGGGACCTACTGTTACTTTAAACGAAATTACAGTTGGGGGCATAAATCAACCTTCTGTGGCGTATTATCATACTCAGGGAACATCTTCGGCTGTATGGGTAATAACTCATAACCTTGGTTGGTACCCAAACGTAACTGTTCAGGACTCGGGCGGGTCAATCGTTGAAGGTGAAATAGCCTACACGAGCACCATGGCCCTTACGATAACTTTTACCGGGGCATTCAGCGGCAAAGCGTACCTTTCCTAAGGAGAAAAAATAAATGGCACGTAAATTTTTAACGGCACTTGATTTGACAAAAAACGAGCTTCAAAATGCTCGTATTCAAAATCTAGCGACCGACCCAGCAAGTCCTGTAACAGGTCAGGTTTACTACAACACCGCTTCTAATGAAATGCGTGTTTATAACGGTACTATTTGGGAAGCTGTTGGACTTAACGGCGTAACCGCAGATGCCGCAGAAATCAACATCCTTGATGGAGCAACCCTTACCACCACAGAGCTCAACTATGTTGACGGTGTTACCTCAGGAATCCAAGGTCAACTTGACCTAAAGGCTCCTTTGGCAGGTCCAACATTTACAGGAACTGTAGTACTACCAGCTACAACTTCAATCGGCAATGTTACTAATATTGAACTTGGGTATGTAGATGGTGTTACCTCCTCTATCCAAACACAGTTAAACGATAAAGCACCTCTTGCCAGCCCTACCTTTACAGGTACAGTTTCGTTGGACTCTTCAATCGTATTTGAGGGCTCTACAGCAGATTCTAATGAGACAACACTTACTGCTACTGACCCAACCGCTGACCGCACAATCACTCTCCCTGATGCTAGCGGAACGGTAATCCTTAGTACAAATAAGGTCACAGACTTAACAGCTCCAACCAGCTCGTTCTCAATGAACAGCAACTTAATCACCAACGTATCAGACCCAGTTAGCGCACAAGATGCTGCAACCAAGGCTTATGTAGACTCAACAGCTCAAGGCCTTGATGTTAAAGCATCAGTTCGTGCAGCTACTGCGGTAGCAGGAACTCTTGCTTCATCATTTGCTAACGGCTCTGTTATTGACGGTGTCACACTTGCAACTGGCGACCGTATCCTTATTAAGAACCAAGCTACTGGGTCTGAAAATGGTATTTATACCGTTAACGCGTCAGGCGCACCGACCCGTGCAACAGATGCCAACGTAAGCTCCGAAGTAACTGCTGGACTGTTTGTATTTGTTTCAGAAGGTACAGCTAACGGAAACGACGGTTATGTCCTTACTACAGATGACGTAGTAACTCTAGGAACAACAGCCCTTACATTTACACAGTTCTCTGGCGCTGGAACTTACACAGCATCTAATGGTGTTCTACTTACTGGCTCTAACTTCACCTTTGAGCCGCTTTCAACAGGTGGTTTGCAGACAGCTGGTGGTGGGGCTTCTATCAAGCTTGCTACCAACTCAGGTGCTGCTACAGACGCTAACGGTTTTGCAATTGGTGCTGGTAACGGTATTACCGTTGGAGCCAACACAATCTCTGTTGACGCCACAGTAGTAGCTCGCAAGTACTCACAGACACTGTCTACCTCGGCTACCACGTACACAATCACTCACAACTTAGGAACACTGGATGTTCACGTTCAAGTGTATGAAGTGGCCACTGGTGAAGAAGTTATTGTAGATAACGCACGTCCTGCAGGCGGTAACACTGTAACACTTGGATTTGCATCTGCACCAACATCTAACGCCTACAGAGTAGTTATAATCGGGTAATATAAATGAGTACAAAGGCATTAGTACCTTTAAACGTACTGGCTAAAGGCAGCGAGCCTGTTGGCCAACGTGCAGGTGACCTATACTTTGATACTACGACACTAAAGCTAAGAATATACGACGGCTCACTTTGGACCGACATTGTTGGTACTGGTGGCGCTGGTCAACTTCAAGTAGATGGTGGGAGACCAGCATCGTTCTACGGCGGAACTCCAACCGTAGACGGAGGGTATGTATCGGATGCATTTACAGGTTCTTATGATGGAGGAGATTCGTAATGGCAGTTAATATTCTACTACGCAGGGGAACCGCGGCTGAGTGGACCGCATCAAACCCAATCCTTCTTGAAGGCGAAGTTGGCGTAGAAACTGACAGTAAGAAGCTTAAAGTTGGAGACGGTCTTACAGTTTGGGCTTCTCTACCTTATATCACCTTAACTCCAACAGCTGCAGCAAGCCTCTACGCTACTATTGCTAATCCTAGTTTTACTGGAACAGTAACCCTTGACACTGGCGTTTCCCTTGTATTTGAAGGCGCAACTGCAAATGCTTATGAAACTACATTAACAGCAACAGACCCTACAGCAGATAGAACTTTAAATCTTCCAAATTCAACAGGAACACTAGCTACACAAGAACATGTAACCAGTGAAATAGGAACACACAGCTCAGACACAACCTCAGTTCATGGAATTACAGACACTGCAGACCTTGCTACAAAAGCATATGCAGACACGTCTGTAAGCACACATAGCGCAGACACAACTTCTGTGCATGGAATTGCAGATACAGCAGAACTTGCAACTAAGGCATATGCAGATGCTGCTGCCTCTAACGCAATCTCTACATCACTTGGTACACACGAAGCAGATACACTAGCTGTACATGGGATTACAGACACTAGCCTCCTTGTAACAACAACTGGAACTCAAACTCTTACTAATAAAACAATTACTACTCCAGCTGGACTAGTTAAATCAGATGTAGGCCTAGGCAGTGTAGATAATACAACAGATGCTAACAAGCCAGTTTCCACAGCAACACAAACAGCACTTGATTTAAAACTTGCCTCTGCAACAGCGGCTTCTACATATGCACCCTTGGCTAACCCAACTTTCACAGGAACAGTCTCAGGCGTAACTAAATCTCACGTAGGGCTAGGAAACGTTGATAACACAGCAGATGCATCAAAGCCAGTCTCAACTGCTCAGCAAACAGCTCTTGACCTTAAGGCAAGCCTTTCTGGAGCAACATTTACAGGAGCAGTTTCTGGAACTAGTTTAACTCTTTCTGGCGACTTAACAGTTAATGGAACTACTACAACATTAAATTCAACAACAATGTCTGTAGATGATAAAAATCTTGAACTAGGCTCAGTTGCTACCCCATCAGATGTAACCGCAGATGGTGGAGGTATCACACTTAAGGGCGCAACAGATAAAACCTTTAACTGGGTAGACGCCACAGACTCTTGGACTTCTTCAGAGCACATCAACCTAGCTTCAGGAAAAGACTTAAAGGTAAACGGGACTGCAGTTATTAGCTCAACCGCTGGTGGATTTATATTTACTGATGGCACACAGACAAAAGAAGGCGTACCTTCACGAACACCTATTATTCAAAAGACGGCAGCATATACTTTGTCAGCACTTACAGAAAGAGATTCTTTAATTGAAGTTTCTTCAGCAACTGGTGTAACAATATCAATTCCAACAGATGCTACACTTGACTACCCAATCGGAACAGCTATTGATATTCTCCAAACTGGAGCAGGACAGGTAACAATTGCTGCAGTAACTCCAGGAACAACAACAGTTAACTCCACACCCGGTTTAAAACTTCGTACAACTTGGTCATCTGCAACCCTCTTTAAAAGAGCAGCAAATACATGGGTTGTTTTTGGCGATTTGACGGCGTAAGAAAATACACAGGAGAATTAAATGGGTAAAAGAGTTGGAAAAAAGTCACAAGCTTCAAACGACTTTTTAGAGCCGTTGGCGCCGACAAGCGTATCTGCTACAAATGTTGGAACAGGCAGAGCCTATAACAGTGGAGCAGCAGTTGTCTCATTTTCTTTACCCGCGCTTTCTCCTGCAGCCACATCTTTTACAGTAACAGCAAGTTCAGGTCAGACAGCAAGCGGGTCTTCATCTCCAATTACAGTTACCGGTATCCCTGTTAGTGCATCTGTGACATTTACAGTAACAGCTACAAATGCTGCGGGAACTTCTGCGGCCTCTACTGCCTCTTCTGCAATTGCTATTACAACAAGGCCACAAGCACCACAATCAGTTTCTGGCTCTGCACTTTCTGCAAACGTTAACAGAATTAATTGGACTGCTGGAGCCAACGGCGGTAGCGCAATCACCTCGTACACAATCACGGGCTCTGATGGAACAAACTACACAGGCATTTCGGGCTCAGCGGTATCTTATGATGCTACAGATAACACCCCTTCTGCCGCTTCTCCAGGCTCACAGACCTACACTATTGTTGCTATTACTGCGGTAGGTACCTCAGATGCAGCCGTGACAGGCACCGTTAATACTACTGCTCCGTTCTTCCCACCATTCTTTCCTCCGTTTTTCCCATTCTTCCCGCCGTTTTTCCCACCGTTCTTCCCATTCTTCCCATTCTTCCCGCCATTCTTCCCACCGTTCTTTCCGTTCTTTCCTTTCTTCCCACCATTCTTCCCACCGTTTTTCCCGTTCTTTCCACCTTTCTTCCCACCATTCTTCCCGCCCTTCTTCCCATCCTTTGGGTGCAACTGTGAAAGCTATTGTTGCTGCGGTGGCGTCCCTGCTTGCTGCGGTGGGTCCTGGTTCTGCTGATTAACTTAACGTGTTGTATGATAGGAAAAAGGAGGCATTATGCCAAAGTTTGCATATGTTAAAGATGGAACAGTCAAACATGTTCAATTTTTAACTGAAGCAGTCCCAGTTCAAGAAAAGTGGGTTGCTATGAACAGGTCTGGTGTTATTTTAAAAGAATCAACCAACTATAACGTAATGCCAGGAGATTTATTTTTGGATGGGCAATTCTATAAAAAAGAAGAAGATGATAGTACTACCTTGCTTGTAGAGGGAAGGTACACACACCCAAATTCAATAAGATTTGCAGGAATTATGGACGGTGAAGTGGTCGGGCAATGGGGAAGGCCTACAGAAGAGTTTGCTAATCAAGATGAAATAAATGATTTCATTGACAACATACTTACTTCAGAAATAATTGAAGTAGATAACCCAGACCAGCTGTCGGCTGAAGTCGGCTGGCTATACGACGGAGTTAATTTTACTGACCCAAATAATGATTAAAACACAACTTGTTTAATAAGAAGGTGGAAAAATGCATAATGAAAACGAAAACACATGGTTTACAAAAGATAGGTCAGAGACTGCATCAAATAGGGTTCCTGAACGGGCGCTAGATAATAACGTAAGTGTCAAAAACTTAGGTTTGGGCCTACACGTTTATCAAAATACCTTCTCTAACGAGGATGCCGCAAGATACATTGACACTCTGGAGTCCAACCTATCAACAGGTGGCAGGTATAAATGGTCAGAGGCTCAAGTTACAAACTCTGCGGTTCCAGTTAAGAAAGCAAGAGACTGTGTAGACTTTAAGTATAAGCAGGAAAACCTTGGGCCTAAAGATGAATCAAACGCTGAACTTATAGACCTGCATGAGGAGATATACCAAAAGCTTAAGTACTGTATAGATGACTATGCTAGATACTGGGGTATTAACGTAGTCTATTACGAAGCCTTTAACTTTGTAAAGTATGAGGGAAGCGGTACTCATTTTAATATTCACGCAGACCACGGCCCAGCGTACAACTGCACAGTATCCGCTGTTATTTACATTAACGACGATTATGAGGGCGGAGATATAAAGTTCCCAAGACTTGATAATCTAGTTTATAAGCCAAAAGTAGGAGACATTGCAGTGTTCCCCTCAAACTACATCTACGAGCATGCCTCCTTGCCAATGGTTTCAGGTACAAAATATTGCGTTGTCGTCATGACAGATATTAACGAGTTAGGGCATAAGTGATGTCTTTGATTGCCATATTTAGACCTTTTCGGCCATGGATAAAAAAAGAAGATGTTTCGACCCCTGTACCAACACAAACAGAGATTCCAACTTGGTATAAAGACGCAGACAGATTTGCAAAAATGCCAAACGGGGAGTACTACAAGGCGCCAAAAGAAGTTTGCCCTTTCCCTAAAGAAGGTACAACCGATGACTATGGAAAGATTCCCACATGGAAAGCGTGTCCTGCTATTTTGGATGCGTTTACAACTGGTTACCTTTTTAAAACTCCATGCGATTTAGTTTTTTAAATGTAAAAATTGATGACCCTAACTATAAAGATTTTTGTACCCCGCGGCCTCCAATGCCACAGTTTGAACATCCAAAGGGGTACTATCAAAACCATTTTGCTTGGAGTTCTCCATGGGGGTTAGAGCTTCCAGAAGGATACAGCGCATTGTTTATGACCCCAATGAATAGGTTTGACCTACCCTTTTTAAACACTACTGGTGTTGTAGACGCGGATAAAGTTCACCTACTTGGAACCTTTCCATTTTTTATTGCGGAAGGCTGGGAAGGCACATTACCAGCAGGAACCCCATATATGCAGGTTCTTCCTTTTAAACGAGAAGACTGGGAACACAAGGTAGAAATTTTAGACCAGTCTACAATGTATGATAAAATGGTTAATAACATGAAGTTTTACCGACAGCCTGATGGCGGGGTATACAAAAATAGTGTTTGGTCAATACGAGAGTATAGATAAGGAATAAAAAATGTCGACATGGACAGAAAAAAAAGACTTAGGCAACGGAATTTTTTGTTATAAAGGCGTAATTAATAAGGATATTGATGTTGTAGGCCGAATTGAATCAAACCTTAAACCAGAAGGAGATACAACTGGTTATGCCTGGCAACCCGCGTATGTTGGGTATAAGCAACTTATGCCAGAGTACAGAGACTGCAACGACTTTAAGTTTAAGAAGACAGATATAGAAAATGATACAAGCCAGACTAGTTTAAACCTACAGGCGTTGTGGCAAGATTTATACGACGTTAAGCTGCCTGCAGTTCAAGACTATTCAAGAATGTATAACATTAATAACTTAAAGTACTGGGAAGCGTTTAACTTTATTAAGTATGGCCCAGGCCAGCACTTTATGGAGCACCACGACCATGGCTTTTCTTATAACTGCACTGTTTCTTTAGTTTCATACGTCAATGACGACTATGAGGGTGGAGAGCTTTATTTTAGATTACAAAACTTAAAGGTTAAGCCAGAGGCTGGAGACCTGTTTATTTTTCCATCAAACTTTATGTACCCACATCAAGCAATGCCAGTAACTTCTGGAACTAAGTACTCTATTGTTACAATGCTTGATTACAGCAAAAAGTTTCACACTCCAGAAATGTATAGCGCAGACGCAGATTAATGTTTAACATTTTAGTTGAAAAAACACAAGGGGCTTTGTTTGATATCCAACCTATGTCAATTAAAAGGGATTGGATGGACGCAACAGCGGAAAATCATGCTTATAGATGCTTTCCAGTAACCCAATCAAATGTAATTGGTTGGAGCCTTTCTTGTTTAAAAGATATTGAGTTTATTTGGGACGGGGTAAATGACCAAACCCAAGACCATGTTCAAATATTTAGTCCAGAAGGTGCTTATTCGGGTAGGGGGCAATCCTCTATAAGTTTAAACACCGGCTTAGTATTTAGAACAGATGAGTCGGTAAGTATTTTTACCATTAATCCTGTAAATTATTTTAGTGATGAGTTTGAGACGATGTCGTCTTTAATGAGTACCTCTTTTTACGACAACCCTTTGCCTTTAGCTATTAAAGCAAAGATTGCAAATAAAAGGGTAGTTATCAAAGCTGGAACTCCAGTTGCCACCATTATTCCTATATCTCTATCAAGTCTAAACGAAACAAATATTGAAATTGTTGAGTACCAAGACCCAGGTAGCAAAAGATTAGCCGCAAATATTTCCTATGGGGAGGCGGCACAAAAGGTAAACTCTGCTGGAAAGTGGACAGACTGGTACAGAGATGCCTTAAATGAAAAAGAAGAAACTCAAGGCGCTCATGAGGTAAAAGTCCTAAAATTAGGAGTCACAGATAATACGAAAAAGGATAAAATATAAAAATGGAGCAAAATAAAGACTCGTACAAAGTAGTCCAAAGAACCCCTTCTATAACCCCGTCTGGCTGGTTTGGGGATAGCAAAGACATGATTGTTGAGCTAGAGAATTTTATGACTCAAGAAGAGATAGAGTTTTTAGAAAAAGCTGCCAAATCCTTAACAATTTGGGATGTTACTGAAAGTCATACAAATGAGAATGGAACTGTCACCTACGACTCAGACTATTGGAAAGACAGGGTTGCGACTCAACCAACCTTAGATAAAAATGACCCAAAGATATCCCCAATAATTGCAGGGCTATTTCAACGACTAAGACCAATTATTGAAGAGTTTTATAAGGTAGAGGTTCACCCAACGGGCACAACCATTGTTAAATGGCTTCCTGGGCAGTTTCAAAAGCCCCATGCTGATAAAGAACTTCACGAAGGCCCTGACGCTGGAACACCTAACGACTTCCCAAACTATGACCTCTCAAGTTTGTTTTACTTAAACGACGACTATGAGGGCGGAGAGCTATATTTCCCCCTACAGGGAGTGCAGTTTAAACCTAAAAAGGGTGCCGCTTACTTCTTTCCAGGAGATAAAAACTATATCCATGGGGTTACTGAAATAAAAAGCGGCTTAAGATTTACATGCCCCTTCTTTTGGGAAATTACAAACCATACAGGGGATAGAAAACCGTAATGACGGGGTACAATAAAACATATGAAACCAATTTACGATATCCCGCTTAACTCGGCTGAGGGCACCCCTGATTTCTTAAGTCAATTTAAGGGTAAAGTCACCCTATTGGCTAATACAACCGTAGGCTGTGGTAACGCTAATCAAATGGAAGTTCTCCAATGGCTTCAAGATAAATACGGTGGAGATGATTTCCAAGTTATTGCTATCCCTACCAATGACTTCTGTGGCCCTGGAGTTACTAAGGGTAAGTGGTCTGAAGGCATTACCTGTGGCCTAGACTCACAAGAATATGGCCAAGAAGTTTATGGAACCACATTTAAGTTCTCAGAGCTGGTGTCGTCAAACCCAAATGAGAGTGCCACTGAGCTCAGCCCACACAAGGGAGATAGCTCTGTAAACGGCCTAGGTCAACCAAGAAAAGAAACTCACGAGCTGTACAACGAGATAGCAGAACAAATGCTTGCTTATGCCGCAAAACAAAGAGAACTTGGTATTCCAGATAGAGATGGGTACTTGTCACCTTGGTTAAATCAACCTGTAGCTAATGGTGCAATGCAGGGCGGAAACTTTGAAAAATACCTTATTGATAGAGATGGGTATGTTGCCAACTGGTTTCAGTGCACAGTATTAAACTACGATATTGAAAAGACACTAAAAGAAGATTTAATAGCTAAAGGAACTCCTGCCGCTATGGGAGAGGGCAGAACCCCAGAAGTGTTTGATGAAGAGTACGCCCTTGTTCAACAGGAAATAAAAAAGCTTATTGCTGGAGATAAATCCCTTATAAATAACTAGACGGAGTAAAGCACAATGAACCTAGCAAACAAACGACGAATAACAAAAGACATAGTTGTTTATGAAAACTTTATAAACAAAGACGACTGCACAAAGATGATTCAAGCATTAGATGCTCAAGCAGCCAGTGGGGCAATTTCTTGGATGCCAATCTCATTTTACGAGTCCTATTCTTCAGTTTTGCCACAAGACAACGACCAAGAGGTCATTGACGCTGGCCTATCTCCAACCATATTTTCAGATATTGAAAAGGCAATGCCTGAAGCAATTGCTTCCGTACATGACCTTGACCCAAAAACAATTTGTAAAATTGGATACCACACACAAAAGTGGGAGCCAGGAGCGTACGCAAGAGTTCACTCTGACAATACAGATGCTGAAGGTAACTCAGGCGCTTTTACAAGAAGCCGCTACGCAGGCTTTCTATACCTTAACGATGATTTTGATGGGGGACTTTTACGGTTCCCAACACAAAACATAGAGATTAAACCAGAAGTTGGAATGCTTGCTGTATTTGACGGCGGGTTTAACAATATGCACGAAGTATCTCTTATAACAGGCGGGGTCAGATACACCATTGGGTCTTTCTGGGATGATAGAGAAGAGTCGGATTACCCACAGGAATTAAGAGATGCGTGGGCTGAAGAGATGAAGGCCACTAGAGCGCAACAAGAAATTGAAAGAGCAGAGTGGCAAGAGCTGCTTAAGCAGGGTTGGAAGCTGGACGCGGCTGGAAATAAGTACAAAGCAGACGAGCTGTAAATGATTGAGCCATTTAAACAACAGTTAATAGATAGCGGGTATGTAGTTAAGGATATTACTCCAGAGCTGTTCTCTGTTGAAAACTTTTTATCAGAAGACCAAATAACTACCTTTTGGGACATTATAAATGGTACATCTCAAAAAGATTGGGAAGTAGAGTACTACTCAAACTTAGCAAGTTTTTGCATGGAAAAATTTGGCAGAGACGACGTTGATAATTTAGTTGCTGAAGGCAAGTTTGAAATCACTCAAAATTGGAAAGATAAAAACTTTAACATATTACATCATGAGATATATAGACCACTATACGATGGTTTAAATTCAATGGTGGTAAAAGCCGACCCAGAATTAATTTTAAGTGGTTTTGCAACAATTCAAAGAATGCAACCAGGAGTAGAGTTAAAAGCGCATACTGACCAAAGAACAGACCCGTCTATAAAATACGCTACGATTGTGTATATTAATGATGACTACGCAGATGGCGAATTATTTTTTCCAAACCTTGACATTCAGTTAAAGCCCAAGCCAGGAACTATGTTATTTTTTCCAGGGAACGAAGAGTATGAGCACGGGGTCAAGCACGTAGGGGATGGACCAATAAGATATGTTCTTGTTGGGTTCATTAAAGAAAAAGACCACTATAAAAAAAATAAGTACTAAGGAGACACAAAATGGACAGAGAGATACTTGAAGAAAAAGTTTACTACTACACAAACGTAATTGACGACCCAAAGAAACTTGTTGATGCAATTGACCAGGACAATGAAAACCCTTGGGGCGAATGGATGGCATGTAGTGGTGAGGCGTATGTCTATGGAACAGATAAGAGTATCTTTGCGGACCCGTCAGACATTCAGAAGACCTATATCTACTCTACATTACAAAAGGCTTTTGATGATGTAGCAAGAGATTACGCGGTAGCCCACGGCATCACAGATGAGCCTAAACTGTTTCCAATGTATCCAATTAAAAAGTATAAGGCAGGTACATATATGGGTGCTCACTTTGACCAACAAGAGGGCGATGGCCGTCTTAAAGTATCTTTTGTTATGTACTTAAACGATGATTATGAGGGCGGAGAGCTATCTTTTACGATTGCTTCTCCAGGTGGCGTATTGCAAAACGCTAGTCCAAACCCAGATTTTGAAATCGCAAAGCAAGAAGGAAGCTACACTTTTGCTATCAAGCCAAAAGCTGGAAGCATTATTGTTTTCCCACCATCTCCGCCATACCATCACACAGCACACTTAGTGAAGAGTGGCGAAAAGATAATGGTGCCACAGCACTGGATTCATTAACGTGAAAACGGCTATTGTAACTGGGGCAAGCAAAGGCGTAGGGTTAGCAACAGTTAAACGCCTGTCTGAAAATGGATACAAGGTTATTGCTGTTTCAAGAGACCTATCTAAAGTATCTAAGCTTGTATCTGACAATGTTGAGGTATATAGCCTAGACGTAACAGACCCTAAAGCAATAGAGCGATTCTATGAACAGTACAAAGACATAACCCTAGACCTTTTAGTTAACAATGCTGGTGGTGGCTCTAGCCCAACTAACATTATCAATGAAACCATGGATAACTTTAGACGAGCCTACGATATAAACGTGTCTGGTCCTATGTACCTATCTCAACTTTTTGTACCCTGTATGGAAAGGTCAGAATCCCCAACAATTGTCTTTATTACTTCTTTTGGGGGCAAGGTGCCCTATCGTGGCGGTGGAAATTACACAAATGCCAAGCGAGGTGAGCGTGGCTTAATTGACACAATGAGGCTTGAGTTTCCTCAATTTAGGATTAAAATTACAGAAATTTGTCCAGCGACCATTGATACCCAAGAGCAAAAACGAGACTACGCCTTAACTGCAGAGGATTTAGCAGAGGCTATCTACTGGGTAGGGTCGTTACCAAGCCATGTTAATATAAATGAAATTGAAATTTGCCACATCAACAGTAGCAAGTATAACTAGGACCAAATGAAAATAATAAAGCACGCAGAAGGTGTGTACGAAATTGAGGGGTTTTTAGATGAAGAGTTGAGAAGTGCCCTTATATCTGAGGCTCAACGAGATATTGATTGGGATACTACTCATGTAGGAAATATAGTTAAAGCTATGAGTTATGAGTCACATGCTAAAATGAACAATCAGTATAAAACTATTGAAACATTTTTTACTAATATAGAGTCAATAATCTATTCTAGTGATTTACGAAGGCTAAAAGATTCAGAGTTTATGTGGCCGCATGTAGACGGCGGGAACCCCGATGACCCAAGAAAAATAGTTTTTGGTATTGCTATTTATTTAAATGACACCTTTACTGGGGGAGAGCTAATATACCCAGACCTTGGCCTAAGTGTTACTCCAAGGCCAGGGAGCATGGTTATTCACAATGCCAACCTTAAGCATCAAGTATTTCCAGTTTTAGGGGGAGAAAGGTATTCAATAACTACCTTTGTTTTTGGTGATGAATCTACTAAATTTAGCCCTATAATAGAAAAATGAGAGCATATACCCCGGGTGGAAGATTTAGCACAGATTTTGAGCTAAACGAAATTGCCGATGGCATAACCGCCGACTCAACTAACCCTAAGGGTACTACTGGACAATGGTGGGCCTATAACGCTGCGGCTTCTGTCAAAGACCCTATTTATGATGTAGAGCCTCTAGGTGCTGGTCGTGTCTGGACTGGTCCAGTTACTCTTAAGATTATTAGCGCAAAGATAAGCCAAGGAACATCTGCTGTAAATGACCGCGGTTTCTACAACGCCGATTCTTTAAAGATTGTCCTAAACATTGATGACCTGAGGGCAGCTAGCCCAACCCTGTTTAATGCCAGAGGAGAGGTTAAGACCAACCTAGACATAGCCAACAAGTACCGCCTTGTTTGGCAAGACCAGGTCTACAGGCCAGTTCGTACCCAACAGCAGGGTCAGATAGCCGAACGCCATACAATTATTTCGCTAGACTTACTACAGTTAATGCCAGACGAGCTGGTTAATGACGCTCAATTTTTAGCATACGCACAAGCATAGGAGTACTAATGGCAAAGGATGCAAACCCTTGTTGGGATGGCTACGTACAAGTAGGTATGAAAATGAAGGGTGGCAAAAAGGTTCCAAACTGCGTCCCCGCAGGCTCTGGAAAAAAGAAGGTCTCTAAACCAACGAAAGCGAGTAAAAAATAATGTGCAAAGGTTGTGGATGCGGTTGTTCAAAGGCAGGCTGTAACGGCGGCTGCAAGAAGACTGCAAAAAAGACTGCAAAGAAGATGTCTCCAAAGCAGAAGAAGCTTGATGCAGATAAAGACGGCAAACTAGAAGGCTCTGACTTTGCCGCCCTACGAAAGAAGAAGAAGTAATGTGTGCCACCTGCGGCTGTGGAGCCCCAAAGAACAAGCACGGCATGAAAACAATTCAAGCGGCAAACAAGAAGTTTGCTAAGAAATCTGCGCTTTCAAAGGCTAAGAAGTCTTCTATGGTACGAAAGAAGGGTATGTAATGGCGCACGACGACAAAAAGTGGACCAAAGGCATGACCCCCGCTCAGAAGAAAAAGTTTGAAAACGAAGACAAGAAGAACGACTCTAAACTAGCTAAAAAGATTAAAAAGAAGTAGAGCTTAGGCCCCCGAAAGGGGGCCTTTTGCTTTATCATTGAGGAGATTCCATGCGGGAATTAAAGCTCCACCTTTGCCAGTAGTTCTGCGTTTATTTTAAGGAGAATTAGTATGTCTAATTTCCAACCTCTCAGCCCTCATAAGGTTGATAAGGCCCAGGCCAATCAGTTTTATACTGTTATTGTGCAAAACATCCCTGGGGCATCCAATAAAGTAGATAGCAATATTAAGGGGTTTTTAGACGCCGCTAACGCAATTCTTGCGTCGCGTTTTATCAGGGGCCGCTAATATGGCTAGCCCGTTAGACTTCAAAGCTGCTGTAGTTAGAGCAGAACCTATTGTGCGTAAAAAGTTTGACGCAATGCTCCCACTTTCTGGGTGGCCCTCTAATGTTCGTGACAAGGTAACCCTTAACGTAACTCCTGAGTACATTGAAGTTGTGTGGCCTACAGACCTTGATAAACAGGTACAAGACTTAGAGTACGGAACCTTGGGCAAATCCCCATCTCATTTTATTAAACAAACAGAAGCAATGATTGACAATGAGATTTCTGGTGCACTATCTGACCTTACAGTTGACTTTATGCTAGCTAGGGGGTTACCAGGATGAGTTTTATTCTTGCTGAAGATGCCGCGCTTAAGGCTTTACTAAGTGGGCTTACCGTCACCGACGAAAAAGCGGGAGGAACATCTACTCCTCGCGCAGTACAGGTATGGTTTGGAACTCCTGACGTAGAGCTCAGAGAACAAAAGTTTCCGTTTATAACTATTGACTTGATGGATATTCGCCTTGCTCCAGAGCGTCAAATGTCAGGCATCATATACGACAGGGACAACGCAGGTACGGTAGTGGGAAATAACACTAGTGTGTACAGCTACGAATACCCAATGACTTACGATTTAGTTTATCAAATTAGTACTTTTGCCCGTCATCCGCGTCATGACAGGGCACTTATGACCCAATTAATTCAACGACGTTTACCAAGCAAGTACGGAAAGCTTGGAATTCTTAGTGACTCAGGTGTTGAAACCACCTATCGCCATATGTTTCTTGACGAGTTTCTGAAAAGAGACTCCGTTGAGGAGGGAAGGCGCTTACTTCACAACATCTTTATTGTACGTGTTGTGAGTGAGCTAACCCATTACGATGCTGAACAGGCAACAAAGCTTGTACAGCAAGTAAATATAAACCCAACAACAACCCACATCCCATCTGACCTACGACCTGTCTAACATTCGGCACACACCCAAACAACCTAAGGAGATATACAAATGGCAACTTACCTTCGTCCTGGAGTGTATGTTGAGGAATCCCTCAACGCATTAGCTCCATCCGTAGGGCCAAACTCAACAACGGTCGCTGCGTTTATTGGCGCATCTGACCGTGGCCCTATTGCACCAACCCTTGTTACCTCTTGGAACGATTACGCTTCTAAGTACGGAACTTGGAACACAACAACTAAGATAAATGACGGCGTTGATTCAACAACTAATAACAACATGCTTTCAACTGCTGTTCGATTGTTTTTTGATAACGGCGGCGCAAACTGCTATATCAAGCGAGTAACTGCTGGAACACCAGTTTCTGCTACACGTACATTCACAGCGCCAAGTAGTACAACAGGAAGCATTACAGCAATTGCCGCTTCATCAGGAACTGTGACTTTTTCTACATCAAGCACAACAGGCCTTGCAGTTGGCGATGTTGTAACAATTACGGGAGCTACAACAGTAGCCTACAACCTAGTCTCTGCTGTAATTACTGCAATTTCTGCGGGAGTTAGCTTTGCGGTTGCAAGTACCTCTACTGGCGCAACCTCAACAGCAACTTGGACTCGTCAAGCTCCAATTGTTTCTCTTACCGCTAAAAACCCAGGTCAATGGGGAAATAGCGTATATGTAACAATTGTTTCATCTGCTATTTCATCCCGTAAAGACGTGGTTATTGCTTATCCAGATATTGAAACTGTTGTAGAAACATTTACAGATGTTACTTTTACAACCCCAACTGATGCTCGTTACGCAATTAACTTCATCAACTCTCGCTCAAACTACATTGTTGCAGCTTCAATAGCAACAACTGCAGAACCGTCTAACGTGTCAATTCAACCACTAGTTAGTGGCTCAATTGGAACGTCACCAACTTCAACAAATATTGTTGCCGCAGTTTCTGCATTTGACACCGTACTAAACTCACTTGTGCTAAACGCCCCTGGAGTTTGGGTAAACACAGATGTTGCCTCTTTGCTTAGCTATGCAGAGTCACGTGACGATGTGTTTGTAATTATTGACCCAGGTTATACTGCTGGTTCAAGAACACCTCTAAGCGCCGCAGGACAGCTAGCGCTTTCATTAACGTACACACCAACCTCTCTTGGCGCGGTGTACTACCCACACATTACTATCGGTGACCCAACAGTTTCAACATCAGGAGCTAGAGTTCTAGCAAATCCTGGCGGAGCAATTGCTGGATTGTTTGCTACAACAGACTCTTCTCGAGGAGTCTTTAAAGCACCTGCAGGACTATCTGCTCGTTTAGCAGATGTTGTTGCAGTAGAACCCCTTACAAACGCAGAGCTTGACGCGTTAAACTCTGCAGCAGTTCCAGTTAACCCTATTCGTTATATTCCGGGTTCTGGTTTTGTTGTTATGGGTTCTCGCACAATTAAGGCTGGTTATGTAGACCGTTACGTACCAGTTCGTCGTACGCTTATTTACCTTCGTAAGGCTCTTACAGACCTTACTCAGTATGCAGTGTTCGAGCCTAACGACGCTGTTTTATGGCGTAGCCTTAACGCAACCGTCTCAGCTTTCCTATCAGATTTCTGGACACAGGGCGGACTTCGTGGGGATACCCCATCAAGCGCATACTTTGTTAAGTGCGACGGAGAGCTAAACACTCTGTCCGTAATTGACGAGGGTAAAGTAATCATCGAAGTTGGCGTGGCTCTACAGCGTCCAGCTGAATTCGTTGTAATCAAAATCGGTCAGTTTGACGGTGGAGCCACCGTTACTGTGACAGCCTAAGGAGATAAATAAAAATGCCTAAAAAAATAGAGCGTTGGTCAACGCATGCTACCGACCCGTTACGCGGGTTTAGGTTCCAAGCAGAGTTCCTAACGTCATCAAACAATGGTTCCGTATTTACGGACAAAATCCTTGGGTTTACTGGAGGTTTTAATACAATCTCTGGTTTGTCAATTACAACCCAAAACATTCAATATCGTGAGGGTGGGTACAACACCACTACGCACCAGATTCCTGGTATGACTAACTTCCAGCCAGTTGCAATGCAGCACGGCGCCCTATTTGGTAGCGACAACGCTATTGAATGGATGCGTGGTCTTTTTGCGGCAGCAGCTGGAGACGGTCTTTCAACCACTGGTAAGGATTTCCGTTGCGATGTCATCATCTATGTGATGGACCATCCCGACACAAACCCTTCAGATGTTGCAACTGCTAAAATGGCCTTCAAGATTCACAACGCGTGGATTAACCAGCTTTCATTTACAGACCTTAACGCTGGAGATAACTCATTGCTTTTTGAAACAATGACACTTGTCCACGAAGGTTTGACTGTATTCCACGTTGACCCAACTACCGCAACTACAACCCGCAAGCCTGTATCAACAGGTCCAAAGGGATAACACTTAACTAAAGGAGCACTTATCGTGACAACAGAACAAATTGTAAATCCAGACGAACTCAACCGTATTGCACAAGCGGCGATGGCGGAACCACAAAAAATAGTAGAAACTGTGGTTCCGTCAAACCCCCTTGTAGAACTACCTGGTGGGTTTATCAATGCAAATGGTGATTTATTGACAACCGCAGAAGTCCGAGAATTGACAGGAGAGGATGAGGAAATTATTGCTAAATCATCTACTGGGTCAAAGGCTTTAACTGCGTTGTTAGTTAGAGGAACTGTAAGCATTGGAGACTATGAACCTGCAACTGAAGACTTTGACAAACTACTATCGGGAGACCGAGACAGCATTTTAATTGGAATTAGATGTGTAACTTTTGGTGAAGACCTTGAATACGCCGCTACTTGTCCCAAATGTTCTCGTGACCAAATACTGCCAATTAACCTAAAAGAAGATGTTAAATACATAACGCTTGAAGACCCTATTAGAGATAGAACTTGGAACGTTACGTTAAAAAATGGCGATGTTGCAAACGTGTCTTTACCTACAGGTAAGACTCAACGTCGTATTACAGAGGCCCCTGAATCAACCACATCTTCAGAAATAACAACTATGTTGTTATCTGCAGCTATTAACGCTATTAACGGGGCTCCTGCTAAGCCAAACACCGCGTTAAAACTAAGCATTTCAGATAGAGAAAAGCTTGTATCCGATATTAGTACCCGTAACCCGGGTCCTCGCCTTTCGGAGGTGAGCAAGGCTTGTCAGGCATGTGGGGAATCTGTACCAACTCCACTAAGTATTGGCGCTTTGTTTCGTTTCTAACTACACAGATTTAATGGACCAATACGAACTACTATCTCGAGTATTTACTGGGTGGACATTATCTGATATTCGTGCGCTTTCATTTAGAGAGCGAAACAACTGGCTTTCACGAGCCGTAAGTAGAAGGTAAGGAGGTAGCAACATGGCATTTACAGACAAACTAAAAAACCTACAGTCTGTTGTAGATATCTACGCCAAGCTTGATAAGCATGGCGATGGTATTGAGGCCTCCGCAAAAGCCACTGAAAAGTTTATGCAAGGGCAGGCCAAGCATGCTGCCGCTATTGTAGGAAAAGAGGGGTCAACTGACGGAGCTGGTAGCTCTGTTATGTCCAGCCCAGGCATACCCCCTGTTATTGGCGCAAATGGAATGCCTACTCAGCCACATGTTGGTGGGCCTGCTGCCGCGCCGCAAGTAACTAACCCTGGCGCTACAGGTGCAAATGGGATGCCTGAACAACCTCAAGTTAAAGTAAACCCCGGAGCTGTTGCTAACGACCCAAACGAAGGTTGGAAAAGAGGACCATTCGGGGAAGTTAACAAAGTCCCTATTATTGGAGGAATACTAGAAGGACTAGTAAAGCCAATGAAAATGGCTTACATGGGTCTTCCTACTGTTCAACAAAGTTTTGATTACGAGTACAACCGTAATCGCGCAGCATTTGCAGGAATGGGCGGTTCAGCGGGTAATCCTGATGACCAACAAACTGTTATTCGCAATATGGGCACTAACCTTGGTAGGAAAGGTGTTCAAACCTCTGCTACCGATGTAATTGAAGCTTTAAACAGCTCTCGTTCTTTAGGAACAGACATTCCAGGAATTGGAAACAGCTTAGCTACAGCCTCTAACTTAACTCCTGGTATTGGGTTTACTGGCGCAGCCAGCGCCCTTACTGGTTTAAACGCCGCACGTAACGTCAACTATCTTAAAGTTATTGGCGTAAATATTAGAGACGCTTCTACAGGAACAATGCGAGAATTAAAGTTAATTATTGAAGACCTATGGTCAACATTAAATAAACAAAAGCGTGGTGGTTCAGCAATTACTAAGCACGATATACATATGTCATTACAACCAGGAAACGCTTTAGATTCTTTACTAGACCAGTACTTTGGCAACGACCCAATGACTAGAAAAATTATTGAAGACGGTCTTTTAGCAAAAGCTTCTGGAGTAGTTGACTTAGGAAATCAAGAGCAATTATCGGCGGCCGGAGTTATTCCTGATGGAATTAAATCTAAAGCTAAAAGAGATAATGCATCAGGTAATATGATTGGTCAGTTTACGGATTCAATTATTCAAGGCATGGAAATAGCAAACGGAATGGCTCGCGGAATGAGCAACTTACTTGTAAGTATTTCTAATCTACCTATTGTAGACAAATTAATGTATATGTTTGCTGGTGGCAAGGGGTTTGCTGATACGATGGTTGGGGTCGGTAACGGCGTTGGAGCAGACATTCTTGACATGATTACTGGCATTCCGTTTACAGGACTGGCAGAAGGCGGACCAGCAGGAGCTAGAAACACATACATTGTTGGTGAAAAAGGACCAGAACTCTTTGTTCCTCACGGTGGTAGCGGACAAAAAATGATTGGAGTAAACGGCCCTGAGTTTTTTGCTCCTGACCAAGATGGCACAGTTATTCCAAATGATAAACTTAATTTTGCAGGCTTTATGCACAAAGGCGGTATAGCAACTAAAAAGTGGCCAGATGGCTCAGAGACTCACGACAACGTTGATAATAATAGAGGTAAGCCAACTCGCCATATGCATCAAGAAAATTACAAACTTACCACGGATTGGGGCACTTTCACGGACGGTACACAAATGGAAAAAGAGGGACCTAAAGGATTAAGAGCGCTGCTTAAAAAAGCTGGTTGGAAAACTGACGAAGATATTGAAAACGGTATAGCAATTATTTCTAAAGAATCAGGCCGCAAACCTATTAATGATAATCTTATGGACGCAGACATGTCTTACGGCCTGTTCCAAATTAATATGAAAAACGATAACGAGGGCGATAACCGAGGAATGGGAGACCGTCGTAGAGCCAGCTATGCTAAATATGGGGTTAGAAATGATTGGGATTTATATGACCCTTTAATTAACGCAAAAATTGCTTGGGATATCTCAGTTCAAGGACGTAAATATTGGCATGCTTGGTCTACTGCAAAAGCAGCTGGCCTTGATGGTAGAAAATCTGGACATCCTAGAACTGATGACCCGTGGTATGACACTCCACAAGGAAAGCTTTTCAATGCGGGGCAAGGTATTGCTAGAGTTGCAAGTGCTGTAGTTAACAAAGCAACGGACGTTGCTGGGGATGTATTTAACGCCGTTACAAGCGCTGGCCCATTAGGTGGAATTAAAGGAATTATTGGAAAGCTTAAAGGCGCACTTACTGCAAGTGACTATGCAAAGTTAGTTGCTGAGCTAGGTAAAGGACTTGTGACTGACGTTGTAGGAGCTCGTGCTGAGGGCGGTCCCGTATCAGCCTCGGGTTTCTCAGGAAACGGCGGGTACAACATTAACTACGGTGGCATAACCATTAAAGTTGAAGGTTCTGCAAATTGGGATGAAAACAAACTTGCTTCAGAGATTAAAAAAGCACTTGATTACGACAACTTAATTAGAAAGGCAGTGTCACATTAATGAGCGGCAACCTCCCAACAAATGGAACTACCTATAACCTTTCTTACCCAATTACAACAACAACAAGAGCTGTTCGAAGAGTAAACGCTGACCAGGTTGTTGCGGTACCACCCGGTGGTAGGCCAACTCTTGGATTAGGTGCATCACTCAACGTGGCTGCTGGAGCGGCCTCAAAAATAGTATCCGCAGTAGTTGACCCTGTTTTTGGTACTAACCCTTCTGTAAGACAAGTATCTGCGGCAGTAGCTGTTGGAGGACCTGCCGCATTAGCCTCGGGAGCTGTTACCACCGCAGCAGGGGGAGTTTTAGCTGCCTCTGACTATTTTACTTCCAGAGTTGGGGGGGCTATTGCTTCAGCAGTAACTTTTAACCCAAAATCTGTCATATCAGCGGCTGCTGCTGGTCCATTAGGGATAGCGGGGTTTGTTCTTGGAAAATTTTTTGATAAATATACCCCCGATAGCATTGCCGAAAAGCTAGCTAGAGCAAATAAAGATGATTTTTCTCCACCTATTGATTTAAGCAAGTACACGTTTAACTTATCTCCACATCAGTGGAGCTTGCCTCTTGCCCCAATTACCGTAGACCACAGAGACTTTAAAAACAATATTGTTTCTCCAGGTAGCGCTCAAGACAAAGGAAAATCTTCTACAAAATCAAACGTAGTTGGAACTAACCCAAATACTAGCCCAAAGAACGCAATGCGTCGTGGAAGAATTGTTTGGTACGCCACTGCATCTGATACTAAATATACTGGAAACGGGTCTAATCCAAGCGCTGATGCGCGTCAAATGGGATTTCATTTCTTATGGAACCCAGACAGTTTTGGTACAGCAGTACAACTAAACCCAGACGTAACCCCGTCTATGCAAGACCGATTTGTTGGAGTTGCTGGCGCGTTTCCCGGTCAAGAAACAATTATGTTAAATCTTGAAATTAATCGCATTAACGATTTTGCTTGCTTTGCCCATAAAGGCCCAAAACAATGGGACCCCGCGCAAAAAAAAGATAGAGAAAAACAGTGGCAAGAGAATTTTTCTAAGTTTTACACTCCGCATAAACTAGGAGTAGCAACTCCAGAGATAATGACAAAGCAGCTTAGAGAGCTATACGAGTTAGGTACCTTGCACGATATTGAATTCTTATATCAAACTATCAACGGTCCAAACGCTAATTACATGTCAGGCGGATGGAAAAACTCTCTTGGCCGTGTCACTTCAGATATTGGATTTTTGTCTGCAACCCTAGTAAAAATTGAAATTGGTCCATTAAATTACCTTGGGTATATAAACGGTATTTCCGTAAACCATTTACAATTTACTACTGATATGAAACCAATTAGAAGTCAAGTTCAAATTACAGCAAACCTTATGGCTTCTGTTGGATTGGCGGAGGGCGCGTAATGACTGTTCTAAGAAATTCAAGATATAACGATTCATACATTTATTACATCTCTGTCGTAGAGGACGGAAACATAACTTCAGTAGTAACCTATGATTTTGGCGAGATTGGTACTTTAAACTGGTCAGATTATGTTTGGAAAGATGGAGATAGATTAGACAATATTGCCCAAAGTAATTACAGAAGCCCTTACTCTTGGTGGATTATTGCTGAAGCAAACCCAGAAATTGAAGATGTTTTAAACATCACTCCAGGAAAAGTTATTAGGATACCTCGCCGTGCTTAAATTTATTAGTATTAAATTTAACGGGATTGACGAGGCGCCTTCTAGACTTAGCTCTTTTCGCCTTGTTCAAGAAAAGTATAAGCATGAAATTGCTTATCTTACTTTTAACGAGTGGGAGCCCGTTTTTGACTTAATAAAACCAGGAATTCCTGTAGATGTTGTGTATCAAGAACCAAAAAGTGAACGAACATTTTATGGGTATGTTCACCACATTGAACCGGTAAAAACCCCTGGAGCTAATCACGTAAAAGTAGTTTTAATTGGCGCGTCGTACGTCTTAAAACAAGCCTCTCAAAAAATATATAAAAATATGACGGCTTCTGCTGTAGTTAAAGAAATTGCTGAAAAAAACGAGTTTTCTTACTCAGTTGTTGACCACCCTAGAGTGTATCCACAGATTGCTCAAGCAGGGGTTAGTGACTGGTTGTTAATGGTTCGTTTAGCTAAACAATGTGGTTACTCTTTACGTACTGAAAATACTTCAATTTATTTTGAGCCGTTAGACGAAGATTTTACAACCTATAAAGCTCAAGCAGATATCTTTGAAATGCGTAACGCTAACGACCCTGAAGGAAGCACGTTGTACTCATTTAACCCAATTATTGGAGAAACTTTACACTGGGAAGAAGGCGCTAAGTCTGCAACAGCTATTTCTGGAATTGATTTAACTACAGGAGCCAACACAAACTTTGCAATAACTAAACAAACTAGAGACATAACTTTTCGACAAAACAGAACTGAAGAATTTTTTGATAGATTTAATACTGATGTTGTAGCTTTAGACTACAATTCAGCTAATTATGAGGCTGAATCTGTAGACCTTATGGCTACGTTTCCATACCGAGCAACAGCTCAAGTTTTAGGAAACGCCTCTTTACGCCCAGGAATGCCTATTTATTTGTCTGGTATTGGGGAATCCTACGAGGGATACTGGATAATTTTAGAGGCTGAGCATTTAATTGAAAACTTACGATACACAACTAAACTTATACTTGGCCTTGACTCTTTAGGAAAAGGAAACCGTTGGAAAGATGGAACCAGTTTATTATCGCGCCCAACCCCAGAAGTTCGTAAAATTATTATTGGTCAAAGCCAAGACAAGTTAAAGGGGTTTACAGGGTTATCTGTGGCTAACCTAGGTAAGCTGTCCTCATCTCCAAGGTCTATTTCTAAAACATTAAATCGAAAACCTTTAACATCTGAAGAGACAACCATTGTAAAATGGGTTGCTAGAGGTAACCGGGATTTACGACGTGTAGAAGCAGGCTCAACTCGGTCAGCTGCTGCAAGTGAAAGGTTAGGTGCTTTAGGTGTCCTCTGAAGACTACGACCGACGTTTTTACGGCATTTACCCTGGAAAATGTGTTGATATTAGCGACCCAGAGCGCAGAGCTCGCATTAAAATAACTGTTCCTCAAATTACTGGAGAGGCTGTATCTAATTGGGCTTTGCCTTGTAGGGCTCCAGAAACCTCAAATGGAACACCTATACGCCCTCACAACACGGGAATTGCCCTAACGCGTACGCCAACAGTCCCTGCCTTAGAATCTGTTGTTTGGGTAATGTTTGTAGGCGGAGACCCTAATTTTCCAGTCTGGATGGGAGTACTGTAATGGCAGAATCAGCGATAGTTTGGCCGTTTAAATTTAACGCCGCAGGGCTTGTTGAGCATACCTCCGACCAAAGAAAAATATGGAGAGACCGAATTATTTTGGTAATACTCACCAGCTTAGGGGAGCGGGTAATGCTTCCTAACTATGGAACCCTTGTCCCAAAAGCAGTTTTTGAAAATGAACAGTCGGCACTAGAAATGTGTAGAACGACTATATCTGAGGCGTTTTCAAAATGGTTCCCTACATTGATGTTTAATGACTTGACCGCAGTTTTAGACAACAACACCGGGCATTTTGACCTAGAAATTTACTACGCTGACGTTACTGGGGTCCAAGATTCCGTTAGAATAAGAACTGCAACTTTCACCCGATTTGGCGATATTATTAACGAGGTAACCCGTGGCTGACCAAAACTTTGTACCGCAGGTGGATTACACCTCACGAGATTTCTTGTCTATCCGCGATGACTTATACCTACTAGTACCTACTTACGCTCCTCAATGGAAAAGCTTTAAAGACGCTACAGATTTTGGTAACGCTTTAATCCAACTTCAAGCTTATCTGGGAGACTTGCAGTCATACTATATTGACCGAAGCGCAAACGAAGCGTTTATCTCAACTGCTACAAAACGCTCTAGTATTTTGCGCCAGGCTGCTCTTTTAGATTATCAACCTACTCAAAGTAGCCCTGCGTATGTAGAGCTTACATTTAGTAACTCTTCTGCTGCACCTATTAATGTTCCAGCACTAACAAAGGTTAGCGCTTCAGAAGTTACTTTTGAAACAGACAGCTCAATTACAGTTCCAGCTTCTACAACAAGCTCCTCAATTTCAAACTTAGCTATTTCTAGCGGCACTGTAACCGTAACCACTTCAGCAGCTCACATTTTTTACGTGGGGCAGTCTGTTACTTTTACAAGTACTGTTTCACCATTTGCGGCCGTAACCGGAACTGCAACAGTTTTAACTGTGCCTAGCGCAACTACTTTAACGGTTTTAATTGGCTCATCAACCGTTGCTAGTGCAGCAACTACAGGAACTATTACGGGTCTTGGTGGAGCTACCCTTGGACAAACAAAGGTATTTGCAACTCAAGGAGTTACAATTACTGACGAAGTTGTTACTTATAGCTCTACTGGAGAAGCTAATCAAGTTTATCAACTAAAAAATTACCCTATAATTGAGTCAACAGTTGCTGTAACAGTTGACTATGTTGCGTATGAACGGACTCAGTATCTTATTGATTTTCCAGGAAGCGCCCCCGCGTTTACAGTGTTTACGGATGCTGATGACGTATCTTTTATTCAATTTGGTGATAATATCGGTGGAAAAATACCTCCTTTAGGAAAAGTTATTAGAGCCACCTATAGGGTGGGCGGCGGCGACGAAGGTAACGTTTCTGCCGGTGCCCTTACGGAGATACTAAACATAAACGAATCTGGTCTTAGCGTTACAAACTCAGCAGCTGCAGGTGGCGGAGCAAGCGCTGAAACAACAGACTCTATTAAAGTTAACGCTCCTATTAGCCTTAAATCATTAAACAGAGCAGTTTCTTTAAATGATTACTCTTCGTTAGCTTTACAAGTTTCTGGAATTGCAAAAGCAAACTCAAAAGCTGAGACCTATAGCAGCGTAGTTTTGTACATGGCTCTATTTGGAAACCGGGGCGTTGAAGCAGACAATGTAACTCCTACTTATACTTTTAACGTAATTAAGAAAATTGTTGCAACATATCTGCAAGGTAAAGCTCCAGCAAACACCTCACTAACGATTGCTCCACCTTCCTATGTCCCTGTTGATATTACTTTAGATGTAACAATTTTGCCGCAATATCGTCAACTTAACGTTAAAAGCGCGGTTTTGTCAGCTTTTGCACAAATTTTAGCGTTTGATAACGTGTTGTTTTCAGACCGTATAAGTTTGCAATATTTAATGAGAATTATTGCAAATGTACCTGGGGTTGACTACTCACAGTTTAATGTTCTTTGTCGACGTGACGCACAACAATTTTCTTCAATTACAAACAAGGCTTTAACCTCAAATGTTGCTACGCTTACAACTTCCGCAGCTCATGGGCTATCGGTTGGTAAAACAGTCAGCATTACAAACGTAGATACAACGTTTAATGGCACTTATGTTGTTTTAAGCGTTCCAACTACAACTACCTTTACCTATGCTAAAACGGCAACGGATGTTGTTTCTGCAGCCGTTACTTCTTCATGGACTATTACAAAAAAAGCATTAAGCGGTGAAGTTGCAACAATTACTACCTCTACTAACCACGGGTTCCAGGCTGAAAACTACGTAACTGTTTCTGGGTTGGACGATAATTTTAACGGAACTTATCAAATATTAGACACTACCCCAACCACTTTTACGTATACACGTCGTGGAAATACTGTAGTGGAAGAAGTAGCGGCTACAGGTACCGCACGCCTAGTTGGAATGCAGGTTTTTTCTGTTGCAGACGTTGTATGCGGGATAAATGAAATACCAGAAGAAGGAACAATTACAATCAACGCCTCTGGCGGAATCACGAGCTAAGGAAAAAACATGACAGCAACCTATCCGGCCAGTATCGCTTCTTACTCTACAAAAGTAAACGTTGTAGACGTTATTGATGCGTCTCACCCAAACCTTTTGCAAGATGAGGTTATTGCTATTGAAAGTATTTTGGGCATAAACCCAAATATTTCAACAACACCCTCTTCTGGTGGAACGTTTAACGCTACTTCTAACCCGTTTTTAACTGTGTCTGCTCGATTGGCAAACATTGAAACTGGCATTGTTTCTGACACTCACACTCAATATATTAAAAAAGCTGGTGATACAGGAAACGTTATTACTGCTGGAGCAGCAACTACTAAGCCCCTTATTTTAAAGGGAGCAGCATCTCAATCAGCTAACTTACTTGAGTGGCAGAACTCCTCAGGAACCGTACTTTCTTTTATTGACAATTTAGGTAACTTTTCCGGCGGAGTTACTCTACAAGATTTAACTATTTCAAACAAAACAGCAAACTACACTCTTGCACTTACTGATAAAAATGCAATGATTGTTGTAGATAGTGCATCGGCAGTAACTATTACTGTTCCAGATAACTCATCAGTAGCGTTTCCACAAGGAGCACAACTGCATATTCTTCGCAAGGGGGCTGGAACGGTTCAAGTTGTAGCCGCTGGCTCTGCTTCTGTGGTTGGGGCACCTGGATTATTCCTACGTGCTACAAACTCAGCTGCAACACTTATTAAGTTAAACGCCTCACAGTCATTTGTACTAGTTGGAGATTTGAGCACTAGCTAATGGCGTCTATTTCTGGAGTTGTTTCTTCTTCAAGCAGGGAAGTTCCTTACGGTCCTGCTTCCGTATCTCTTGCTGATTACGGCATTGGGCGGGCGTACAACAACGCCCGTGTAGACGTAACTTTTCCTACACCCGTGCATGACGGAGGGCTTCCAATAACGGGGTACACAGCATCGGGCTATTGCACCACACACCAAGTAACTCATACAGCTACGGGCGCGGGTTCTCCTTTAACCATAACAGGTTTTGGTTCAAGCATATCTCCAGTAATTACAGTAACCGCAACAAACGCTATTGGTACTGGACCAGTTAACCCTTTGCTTATTACTAATGGTGTTTTTACAACAACTATTCCTCAATCGGTAACAATTGGTACAGCAACCGCTACTGGTGCCGCAGGAACAGTTTCTATAGGGTTTACTCCAAACGGCACTGGTGGAAAAACTGTTACTTATACAGCAACCTCTAGTCCTGGTGGGTTTACTGGCTCAAGCTCAGGGTCTCCTATTTCTGTTAGCGGCCTATCAAATGGAACGGCATATACCTTTACAGTTGTTGCATCTAACGCAAATGGTTCTGCTGCAGCAAGCGCGGCATCAAACGCGGCTACGCCATACACCTATGTAGCACCTACACCTACTCTTTTTCCTCCAGGTTTTCAGTCGGCACCTGTTGCATCTGCAAGCGGAAATTCTGTAACAAGCACATCTGGGTCTTGGGCAAACGGAAACGCTACCTCGTTTATATACAGACTATACATAGGGCAATCAGCAAGTGGAACGTTTGTAACTAACAGCGCTCAAGTAACTCAAACATCTTTTACTTTTACAGGGCTTAGCTATTCAACTAATTATTATGTACTTGTTGAAGCCTATAATAATGATGGTAGCAATAGTGCTCTGTCTAATACAGCTACTACTGGAGCTGCGCCTCCTGTTTGTATTACTCCTGGAAGTATGGCTGGTCGAATAAGTGCTTCTTACAACACTTCAACACAAACTATTACGTGGTCTTGGACCGCCCCTACCCCAGCTTCAACTGGGCCCTGGTACATCTATAGTATTAACGGCGGTCCATCTTATACGCAGCTCGGTACATCTATAACATCAAGCGCTGGTTACGGTACTAATAATACTATTCAAGTTTATTCTAGTGAGTTTTGTAATCCAACGTGGAACGATGGCGGAACTGGAAGTCTTACATTCTTAACCCCTTCTAACCCAGTAACTGCTCCAGGAAGTATGGCGGGACTTGTTTCTGGGTACTACGCAGGTGCTTCTTATTTCAATTGGTCTGCTCCTAGTGGAACAGCGCCTTTTACTTATTACTACAGTTTTAACGGGTTGTCGTACACCTCCACGTCAGGTACTTCAGCAAGTAATGCGGGAGCATCAACAATAACAGTTTATGCAAGTAACACCGCAGGTTCTGGAACAACGGGAAGCGCTTCTGCGGAACCTGCTCCTGTAGCTGCTCCCTATAGATATTATTGCACCACAAGTGTGCAGTGTGGTGGTACTGGAAATTGTAGCTATAACGGAGGAAGTACTAGCAGCCAAACACAATCAGGCTCTGGCTACAATATTGCTTGTTCATATAACAACACTGAAACATACCCAGCTTGCCAATCTACTGCGGCAACCGCTACTTGTACTGGAAACCTGAGCTGTTGTAGCGCGGGATTAAAGTATCAATGTACTGACTACGACGTCAATAACTATAATAGTGTTAACTACTGGCAGTGCTACAGCATTGGGCAGTGCGCCGCTAACTCTGACCCATCTGGTGTCAGAACTAGCTGTTGTCCACCGGCGTGTTAGGATAAATATATGAAATTAAATTACGCCGATATTGACTGGAAAATGCCAGGAGTAAAAGCACAACGTGTCCCAAACGGGCTTACCTCAGATTGGCTTGTCTGTGTTATAGACGGAGAAGTTGTAAAAAGTTTAATTTTTGACTCTTTTTTCTCTGAAACGTTGTTAACTGCAACTTCTTTTAAAGAGGTTGCTACAACAGACGGGTCATTTTGCATAAAAATTACCTCAAAAGACAATAAAACTACTGAGCTAACTTGCAATGAGATGCTTTACGCGGTTTTATTGTCAGAGCCTCTTATTATTAAAATTGACCCCGCTATCCATAAACATTATCAAATACTTGGAGAGGGATGGCTATACGTTGATGGAGATTTTGTTATCCCTGGGGAGATGGATTAATGAGTAAATGGGATGAATATAAGGCTAAACTTGGTGACACACGCCCTTGGGACTTACTGAACCCAAATACAGAGTATGTTGACAAAGAGGTTTCTACTAAACGTTTGGACATCTGTAAAGCGTGTCCACAGTTAATTAAATTAACTAACCAATGTAAAGAGTGTGGCTGTTTTATGAACATAAAAACAACGTTAAAGCACGCCGCCTGTCCGTTAGAGAAATGGTAATTTAAAATGGGTCGTTACGGCATTGATTTTTACGGTACAGGGGTACGTTACGGTAACGCCGCTCTTGTGCAGTTTAGTGCTGCCCCGTTTTACACTGTACCAAAAGCATATGGGACTATTAACGTAATATGGAATACTCCAACAGGTGCTTGGACTAAGTTTAGATTAGTAAGAAATAAATACGGGTTTCCAGTAGACCCTGACGACGGCACTGTTCTTATTGAAAAAGACAACGTAAGTTTTGAAGAGTATTTTGAAGATTCTAATTTAGAACAAGGCAGAACCTACTACTATTCTATTTTTCTTCTGCCCGCAAATGTGACTGACTGGCTTAGAGCCGGAAATGCTTATGGAGTTTCAGTAAAAGACTTTAACACACTTGACAGAATGTGGAGTTACCTCCCTATTGTTTACCGTAATACAGACTTAGTCATTTCAAACCCTGCTAGCGGTACAACTATTTACGACTATACAAATAGTAGAGAAAACGAAGACCTAAGAAGTCTTTTAAGTATTTTTGCTTTTGAATACGACCTAGAAAAAACTCTTGCGACAAACCTAATGTACTCAGGAGATACAACTTACGTTGATGGTCGATACATTGCACCTATGATGCAGCAGTTTGGTTTAAAATTTGAACCTGAAATTGGACTACAGCAATCTAGAGTCCTACTAAGAAACGCCATAAAAATTTATAAAAATAAAGGGTCTTACTCTGGTCTAATAACCTATCTAAAAGCTTACACAGGTTGGGACTTTGACGTTGTGCTTGGAAAGAACTTAATGTTAGACATAAACGACTCTTCGTTTGAACAAAGCGTAGGAGCCTGGGTTTCTAGCACCGCAACATTAACTCAACAACAGTCTGGAGTAATAGCAGCTCCTGGTGGGTCTGGAACTCTTATTGCTTACAATGGAAACGCCAATTTGCCAGCTACCTTTCCTAATTTACAAGGGTACTTGTTAAAAGTAACTACAACAACTACAGGCACTATTACGTTAGATTGTGGGTATTACCCATCCCCTAAAGCAACAAACGGAATACCAGTAAAATCTGCAAACATTATTGGTGTGTCTAGAGACGGTACTTATGTAACGTATTACACAACCGGAAACAATTTTGTAAACGGAGATAAGGTAACAGTTACTGGCCTCTCCACATCAGCGTTTAACCTATCGAATGCCACAGTTTACTCATCAACTGGTTATGAGTTTAAAGTTGCAAGTACCGCTGCAGGCTCTTCTCAAGGAGTTACAGCCACACCTCCACCTGACGGTATTCCTGCATCAATTGGAGTTGCTGGTGGCAACTACACCTTTAGTATTTTTGGCGTGTCTGCTGCAACTGCAAGAACGGCTACTCTGACAATTAAATGGCACGATTTAGCTGGAAATTATTTGTCTACAAGTTCTGCTGGAACAGGGGTCTCTTTACCAGTAGCTGGTATGGCAAATGGAACAGCGGGTCAACTAACAGTAAGTGCTGTTGCTCCGGTTAACACCGCATTTGCTACTCCTTGCATAAATATTGCTAGCGCAACAAGTGGTCAAATTTTTTATTTTGACGCGGCTATGTTTGAAAACTCTAATGCAGTTACAACGTTTGAAGACTCTCGTTTGATTAAAATTACCTTTAAAGCCTCTAGAATTAATGAGCTTAAAAACCCTAACTTTACTACAAACACACAATGGGGAATAACTAACGGAACTTTGGTATTAGGGTCCTCCCTTAGCCCAGCACCTACAGCGTTGTCTGGTGAAACCTTAGTTGCAAAACCAACAGCTTCTGGAGATGTAGTTATAAACTCAGAAAACGTTACAACTGTTCTTCCAAACACAACATATACCTTTAGTGTTTACGCAAAATACTTTAACGCAACTCCTTCTGCAGCAAACGCTCTTACAGCGTCTATTTCATGGTACAACGCTGGAGGGCTAATAGGGTCAGAACAACTTGGTACTCCACTTACAACTGGAAATTTGACTAGCTTTGTTCGACCAAGTGTTACTGCTACAAGTCCCTCAAATGCAACCTACGCAATTGTCAGAATTAAGTACCCAACAACAAGTACAAGCTTGTACCTAGTCTTAGATGAAGCCTTGTTTGAGGCAAGTGCCTACGTCAACTCTTACTTTGATGGGGATACTGGGGTTACCTCTTTAACAAACCTACTTTGGGAAGGCGGGGATATTAACGCCGACGCCGCTAGAAGCCATTACTATAAAAACCGTGGGACTATTCAAGGCCGTCTAATAAGCGACCTACCTAACTATTTAACCTTAGGAAGTCAGTTCCAACTGCTATTTGCAAAACCGTAGTAGGATATAAGCATGTTTGAATTTATAATTGCCGCTTGTTTCTCTGCGTTTTTTTTGGCCGTAATTGACCAGGTAGTAGAGTTAAAGATGTTTAAAGCTTTAGCCTCTTTAATATTTTCGGCTGCGGGCCTTGCTTTATTGGGGGTGTCCGAAATAGGTCTTTTTGTTGCATTAACAATATCTTCTGCTTTTTTGTCTCTTTTTGTTACAGTTGCCGCAGACCGCCTAACTACATTTAAACCTGCAATAACGCGCCCAACTAGACCAGAGTAGAACTTCAGGTATAGTCTGCGACTCCACCGTCCTAAGGAGTCCACATGGCAGATTACACAGTATTACTGGCAGGTAGTGGCGCGACGAGCAGAGCAAATGTTGAAGCCCTGATGTCCGACCATTACTACGCAAACGGCGACCCAAAAGCCCTAGTTCTTTCCTTTACCTCAAAACCAAGTCAAGGACAGGTATGGGCTGCGCAGCAAGCTAAACAACAAAAGATTGAAGTAATTGTTTACGCAAACTCTGGTGCTTTTTTAGACAGCATCTCTCACGCAACTATGGTCGAAACCGTTAAACCTATAGATGAATCTATTAAGGCATTCAAAGAGTCAGAGGTTTTTATCCTCTGGAGTGACGAGGACCCTGATTGTGCAGACGCCCTTGCTGTCTGTAAAACCTACGGCTTGGCGTCTTACGACCTTTGCGATGGGTTGTCTAAGAT